>ERZ1370068.4969-contig-4014_pt1 | contig 250135 bp, 293 predicted proteins | sample MGYA00561227_ERZ1370068 | MGnify/ENA primary metagenome ERZ1370068 (study PRJEB38410, sample SAMEA6850437) | metagenome | study: Metagenomic assessment of the ecological functions of the soil: analysis of the soil microbiota associated with the...
AAGCTACGCATTGCTCCCAGCCGCACTCGCCGCCCGGGCAATGTCGCCAGCCCTCCCGGGCATGCCCACGGCCCCCGCGGATCTGTACAGGCCGGGCTTCGAGCAGGACTTCATCCGGCACCCACTGATGGTGCAGCCGCCCGTGACACTGCCTCACCGGCCAGGCGTCGCCGAAGACCAGACATTGAGGAGTACCTGCATCGTCGCGCTGATGATCCGCGGCCCGCCGGACCCACTCCGCCACTCGTCTGACCCGCCCGCCGCCGTCCAGCACGATCGTCGGCGTCATGCTCGAAAGGGGCGCTTCCCCTGGCGCGGGAGGTTCCGCTCCGACTGGATCAGCCCGAAACTGCATCCGCCCCCGCCGCGCGTCGTGAAGTCGTCCATCTGGGTTGTTGAGAGAACCGAACCTCCGACGGCGAGCAGCGAGCTGAGCTTCCAGATTGATCGTCTCGGTGCACGCCACCGCATCGCCCCAGCGGTCCACCACGCAAAAGTGGCTGGTGCCGTGGTCGTCGGGCGGCACGAGCATTTCGAGCGCGTCGTGGCCCCGTATTGATCGGGCGTGAGCGTCCGTCCCGGGTGTGGAACACGGCCGCCCGCCCGCGGCGTACCCGTCCTGGAGAGCAGCGCTACCGGATTCTCCACAGACTCCGGGTCCCCCAGCCAGCCGCGAGCGGTCCGCAAGGCGTGCTTGAGGCTCTCGGCCAGGGCGTGCAGATACAGCGGCCCTTCCCGGAAAGCCTGCATTTCCTGGCTCTGCGTGGTTCGCGCGCCCCGTCGACCTCTCAACTGCGCGACGTTGGATTCGACCTGCACCGCGCGGCGGCCTGGGCTTGATCCGCTCGAGGATCCCGAGCCGCCTCGCGCCATCGCCACGCCGCCGCTCGGCGGCGGGGCATGGTCAGGACTGTCCGGTCCATGAGCGTGAACCGTCAGCGGCTCGACGGTCCGCACGCCGCACGCGCGTAGCACCGCCGAGGTCCTCGCCGCGCGTCATCGCAACCAGGCGCCGTCGCACCGGGATCGACCGCGGCGATCGCCTCCGCGATCGGCCCTCGTAGAACGCCGCGGCCCCATGCTCGCGCGATCAGGCCGCAGCGCCGCCGGCCTGCTCAGGCACGCGATGGACGGTCGCCCGCGCGACCCGGCCGCGTCCCGATGATACCGCTGCTCCCACGCCGGGCCCGAGTCCGCGTCATCGCACTCCGGGGCTGCTCGAAGGTCTTGCCGCAGGTCCTCGGCGCACTGGTCGCGGCGTAGTGGCGCGTCGGCGGGGAACCCTTCGCTCGGCGGCGCGGATCGCCGGGCGCGCCAGGACGGTCTGAAGCGCGGTCGAGCGTGCCGTACCGACCCAGCCGCGGCCAGCAGCCCCCGCCACCGTCCCGGTGAACGGCCTACCGCCCGCCCGCGCGTGGGCTCGCATCGTCGGATCGTCGGTCCGCCCTTCGTAGTACGCGCCGGCCCCACTGCCGCCGCGGGCGCCGTCTCGGGCGGATAGTTGATCGCGACAGTCCGCGCCGGGCATTGCCCGGCCGCCCGTGCACTGCGGCCCGCGCCCCCGTCGCCGAGGTGGACCACCATGAACCCGCCCACCCGCCGAGGCCGCACGGCCTCCGGACGCTCGACCGCCAGCGTGAGGGACGACCGCCACCGCCGCATCGACGGTATTCCCGCCCCGCCGCCAGCATCTCCGCCCCGGCCTCCGCACGGCGACTGGTCATGATCCGCGGCGACCGCCCGCGCGCCCGAAGTGCCCGTCGCCAGGGCGCCGGCCCGCCGACAGCAACCCGGCCGCGAGCACCGCACCGCCAGCCTCGAGGATCGCTCGCGGCCTACGGCTTCGCGCTCCATCCGACCGCGGCGATAGCCCCATCAGCCCCGTTGCACCCGACCCGGCGAGCCACTCCCATCTCCGTGGCCATAACCGTCAGTCGAAGCAGGGTTCCGGTCGGGGATCAGGCCTGGGCGAAGCTGCCGTGTATATTGCTGCCGTTGCCGGTCGGCGGCCCATCGCCGCACCCGTCAGGTTGCAGCACCCTTGAGCGGAGGCGGCAGTGGCTGCATCCGCATGAGCGGGTGGGTCGGAGTGTCGGCGTCGGCGGCCTTGGCGCGGCGCTGGCGGGGCTCGCCGCCCCGTCCGCGGCGCAGCAGCGCTGACGATCCTGCGGCGCCACCGGAGCCGGTCACCCGCTTACGACGGGCGAGAAGGCCGTGCCGCGTGGAGATTCAGCTGGCGTCGCGCGACTTCCAGGCCGCCCTGGCCCTCACCGACGACGTGTGGACCCACACGCCAGCGCCTCGGGCCAGCCCATCGACATGCGCGTAACGCCCGAGCAGTTCGCGGCCCTGGCGGTGTCAGCGGCGCTGCGCTACTCGGCGTCCTCGTGCAACGGACGTGCAGGCCGCGGCGGACGCCGAGGCCAGGCGGCCATCCGGCGGCGCCGCAGCACGCCGACGACCCGACCTGGCACTCGATCGTACCACAACTGGCGCGGACCGTGAAGGCGTACTGCCAGCCCTGGCCGCGGCGCAACCCCGCGGCCTGGCGACCTTACATCGGTCCTGGGCACGTCTCCTCCAGGGGCCGCGAGATCTTCGGCCTCCGCGATCACGGGCTCCGGGCTCACGGCGCCAACCGCCCCGGCCTCGCATGTGGTGGGGCGGGCAGCACGCGCGAGTGGCTCAACGCCCCAGGTGCCCGATGTACTGACGCCGAGCAAGCTGCTGACTCGGCTACGCCTCCGACGCCGCATCGTCCAGTTCGCTGGTGAACAGCGACGGAGTTCACTCTTCGTCCCGGATCATGAACCCCGACGGGTACGACTTCCACACCTGACCAACACCGCGGCCTGGCGGACGAAGAAACCGCCGAGCTCAACGGCGGCGGCACCGGGTGCACCGGAACCTTCGGCGTGGACCTCAACCGCAACTGGGGCTGCCAGTAAGGGCGGCCAAGGGGCCAGCACCGTCCTGCTCCAACGACACCGTACCGCGGCGTCGGCGGCGTTCTCCGAGCCTCGAGACCGTCAGGTGATGCGCCGTCATCCAGGCCAACCTCGCGGATCACGCCTCACGATGCAGATCCGGGCACACCTACGGGCAACTGGTCATGTCCCCCTGGGGCTACACCTCCGCCCTGGCCCCACCCCCGCCGCGGCCGCCAGCGAGTTCCAGGGCGCTCGACAAACCAGATGGCCGTCGGCCATCCTCGCCGTCCACGGCCTCGGCCTTCGCCATCGCCGGGCCTGTCTACACCACGATCTACTCCCGCCAGCGGCGTCTCCGTGGACTGGGCCTTCTGCTGGGACGGCGCCCAGGGCGTCATGGGGCTTCACCATCGAGGCTGCACGGGGGCGTGAGCCCCAACGGCTTTGACCTGCCGGCCAGCCGAGATCACACCCGACACTGCGAGGAGAACGTACGCGCCGTTCCTGGCCCTGGCCGACTTCACCGCTCCCGGCGTGCTATCGCCAACTTCGCGACGGCCGCGACCAGCGCCCCGGTCCTGAACGTCGGGGACTTCGCTCTGCTTCCTGAGGCCGCCTCGCCGCGGGGGACAGCTGCGGCCAACTGCGACGGCAGCGACCGGCGCCCCCGACCCTGACCGTCTCCGACTTCCCGTGCTGCCTGAGTCCACCTTCTGCCGCAGGGGTGCCCGCGAGCCCGGGCGCGTTCCCGGCCGTCCGCCGCCCGCCGCCCGAGCGAGGCTTGTCCCGGCCACTGCGACGCCCATGCCTGCGGGTCCAGTGAAGCGTGAAGAGGATGAAGCTGCCCCATCCCAAGCGTCGCGCTGCCGCGGCCGCCGTCGCCCGATAGCCGACAACGCCCACGCGGCGTGCGCGTGGACGCCCCCAGTGCACAGTCCCCGGCCGTCGCCCAGCGTCTCGGAGCGGGCCGGGTCTTTGACGTGCTCGAAGGCTCGGTGCCGGGCCGCGTCGCTCGAGGTCGTCGCTCCGCCGCCGTCGCTCCGCGCAGCCTCGCCGGGCGATCGGGCCTGAGCATGACCGTCCCGGCCCAGGTCGGCCGTCCTGTACAACGAGATCCAGGCCGAGGGCGCAGCACGGCGCCGCTGGCCCTGACGACCCTGTCCCCCGGCTACCTCTGACCTGGGTCCGCAGGTCATCGCCCAGATCGGGTCGCCGCGGGCCGCCTCCTTCCCCGCCGATCTGCCAGGTGGTGGACCTGACCGCCACGCTACGGGACACGCTCCCCCACCGCCGAGGGCCGCCACCTCTTCGCCTGTCAAGACTCTCGAGCAACGTCGCCGCCGAGGAGGACGAGCCCGACGTTCCTGCTGGTCGCCACGCCACCACGCCCGCGAGATCAACGCGCCGGCCGTTCGCGCTCGACAACCATCGACCGCCTCCTCGACCGGCTACGGCGTGGACCCGACTGATCACAAACTCTGGTCACCGTGGGCTCCTACGAGATCTGGGTCGCCCTGGTGTGGGAACCCCGACGGGTACAACTACGTCTTCACGGCCAACAACCTCTGGCGGAAGAATCGCAAGGCGCCCAACGGCGGCGGCTCCTTCGGCGTCGACCAGAACCGCAACTACCCGTTCGGGTGGACCGCGGCCTGCGCCGGGAGCACGTCCACCGGCAGTTCGACACCTGGCAAGGGCTCCAAGTGCTGCCGGCTCGGCGCCCGAGACCCAGACCAAGGCTGGCGTCGGTCCGCGGACCGGAACTTCGACAAGGTGCTGGATTTCCACCCTTCGGCGTGTAATCTCCCGCACGCTGTACCTGCGCCTGAACCACCCGCTCGCCGCGTTCCTGGCGGCCGAGGCGACCACGCTGGCCAACTCCGACGGGCACGGGTCCATCCGCCCCGAGCCGCCGAGGGCGAAGAGTGGAGTCGCAACTGGCCTACCGCGGCAGCTACGCCTTCAATCGAGATATCGCGCCGAGTTCCAGCCCCCGTACCCAGGCCGAGTGCGTGCAACTCTGAACGGGACGCGCTGGCTCCTCAACCGGCCGATCCCACCGTCGGGCACGTGACCAGCGGTGGGCCACCGGCCTCCCGTGGTCGCCAACATCACCTTACTGGGCGTGAACTACGTCAACGGCGAGACTAACGCCAGCCGCGGCATGTTCGGCCGCTACCACGCCTTCCTCCCGGCCGGGACTTACACGGTGACCTACACCGCCTCGGATACGACCGCCCAGCGGGATCGTGACCATCGGGGCCGCGACGCAGCAGACAGTGGACGTCGCTCTCCCCCATCCTCTCCTGCTGGCCAACTGCGATGGACGAACACGACGCCCTTCTTGAACGTCAACGACTTCGCGTGCTTCCAGGCCAGTTCGCGGCGTGACTCGTACGCCAACTGCGACGGCTCGACGACCCCCGAATCCGGAGCGTCAACAACGACTTCATCTGCTTCCAGGGCCGGTTCGCGGCGGGTGCTCGGGCGCCGTAAGACGTTGGCTACGGGCCATGCGCCCCGCCAGAGGGCCGCGCCCTCGCCGCCGGCTTCCAGTGATTCTGCCAGCGGCCTGGGCGATGGCCCGCGTCTGATACTGGTATCGCCCATCGACGCGACGCATCCTCGGTAGGCGGCGCTCAACTGCTCGCGGGCCTCGGCGTGCCGACCGTGCCAGGGCCAGGAACTGCCCGTACTTGTATGCAGGACGATGGGGATGTAGTGGTCCTCGCCCAGCGCGACAGGGCGATCCTCAGGCCGCGGTGAACTGCTCCTCCGCCTCGGTCACGCCCCGCGCCCTCCGCAGCCGATGATCGCCAGGCCAGCATCTGGAAGGTCACCGTCGGATGGTCCGGGCCCCGTGCAGCGCAGCCGTGCCGCCAGGGCCTCACGGATGGGCGGCTCCGCGACCGCGTACCGCTTCTGCGGCGGAGTATGTCTCTCCCAGCGCGTGAGCTGCCGTCAGTAACCTGTCGTCGTGGGTCCTGGCTGCGGCGACTCCCAGGCCCGCGCCGGCACGCCGCGGCGTCGGCGAAATGCGGCTGGGCTGCCGCACAACACCACCGACATCATTGCGAACAGCGCAGGCCACAGACAGAGGTTTCAGGATAGTGCAGGCGCAAGAGCCGGGCCAGATCTTCCAGGCAGGCGGCCGCCCCCTCCCCCGGACCCGCCCCCCGCCCCAGTTAGATCACCCCCTCCCAGGCCAGGTGCCGCAGGAGCATGCCGCGCCGTAAATTCTTCTGCCGCAAGGACCCCAGAGCCGCACCGTCCAGCAACCTCGGGCGTCACGCTCCCCGAAGAGCCGCTGCCGGATCGAGAGCCGCCTCCTCCAGATCGGCCCGCGAGCCGCCTCCGCCACAGTCGCCAGCGGGCGGCCTGCCTGGTGCAGCCCGCGGGTCTCCAGGGCGTCGGCCAGTTGAAGCCGCTGGCCCCGGCGGGTGCAGGCGGACCGCCGCCTCCAACTGCGGACCCACCCGCGGAGGCGGCCCAGGCTGACGTAGGCACGGGCCAGGGTCAGGTGCAGGGACCCGACGCCGCCGGCCGCCCGACAGTTCCCCGTCGATCCTGGCCGCGGCGTTGTCCAGAGCCGCCGCCACCGGAGTGGCTGCTTCTCGCGTCCCGCGGCGCGCCCGCGTCAGCGGCCTCGAGCGCCGCGCTCCAGGAACGAGTTGATCGCCGCGCGTTTCGAACGCCGCCGCGGTCCGTCGCCTCGCCAGGTCCACGGCCCGCCAGACCGAAGGCGTGAGCGATCAGCCGCCAGAGCCGCCCAGGGCTGCACAATTCCCGGCGGCCGCCGCCCGGTTCCGTGCCGCTGCCTTCCTGAGCCGGTACGCCGTCGCGGGGGCGTGCGTTGACGGGAACCCGCCAAGGTATCGCGCCAGATCGTCGCCGAGGGCTTCGGCGGATGGATGCTCCGCGGGGCCTGAAGGCCAGCGCGAAGAACGACCGCGTCGAGATCGGCGTCGATCCCCATGCCAGCAGCGAGGGGCGGGCTGGCGCGCCCTGCTTGTTTCAGGCACTTCTTCCTTCCACGGAGGCTGTCCCGTCAGGGAGCCAGAGGACCACGCCCAGGAAAACAGATCGGAAGCCGTGGTCAGCGCCCGCGCTGCCCGGGCTGGCGGCAGCACAACGCCCCCGCGACGCCGCCCCGCCTCCGCCATCGACCAGCGCGCCACGCCGAAATCGAGGAGTTTGGGCCGGCCGCTGGGCGTGACCAGGATGTTCCCGGGCTTGAGATCGCCGTGCACAACCAGGTCTGCGCGCATGCCGCACCGCGTCGCAGACGGCCGCGACCAGCAACCCGTTCACCACACCGCACCCATGCGTCGCAGTTTCGCCCAGCGGCTCCCCTTCGACGAACTCCAGGACCAGGTACGGCACACCGTCCCGGCTCCAGCCGCCGTCCAGGAGAGACGCGATGCCGGGGTGCGGGGGCAGCCGCGCCAGCAGCCGCCGCTCGCGTGCGAAATCGCTCCGCGGCGTCCTCCCTCCGGATCCTCCAGATGCTGCCGGCACCGTCTTGATCGCGACGATCCGCTCGAAGGCGTCGTCGTCGCGGGCCGCCCGGTACACCGCCCCCATCCCTGCCCGTCGCGACGACGCTGGTGACGCTGATAGGCCCCGAGCTGCTCCCCTCGATCGACCCGCCAGACGCCGCGCGAGCAGCAGCCCTGCGGCGTCGCACCGGCGGCGAGAGAAACTCATCATCCACCCGGAAAGCCAACAGCCCCGGCCGCGACCAGGCCCGAGTTCCCCGTCAGCGATGCGCTCCAGGGCCGCCAGTTCCCGGCCGTCCGGCCTCCAGCGCCGCCTCGACCGCTTCCCGCAGCCGCTTCACCGAGCAGTCGAGTTCACCGGCTCTCTCCTCCACGCCCTCTTGAGTTCCGCGGCCAGCCAGAGCCGGGCAAACGCCCAACCGCGCCGCACAGTTCGCACACGCCCAGTTCCACCGCCGTCTCCTCCTCGGGTCAGCCCCCCTTCGAAAAACCGCAGGTTCACGATCCGCCAGGTCCCGGCTCCAGGTCCTCCAACTTCAGCCGCCGCTCAGGCCAGGAGGTCAAGGGCCGAGCTGCTCAAACTCCGCGGCCACCCCTTCCAGCGGCATGCCCTGCCCCCGCGCTTGGCGGCCCGTCGCCGACGGGCGTGATCCACCAGGATGCGCTGCATGCTGGAGGCCAGGAAGGTTGCGTCGGTGCCGCCCAGCCCCAATAGCCGCCTGAGCGCGACAGGCGGAGGTACGCCTCGTGAACCGTGCCGCCGTGGGCTGGAGCGTGTGGTCGCGCCGCTGCCGCGCCCCAGGTACGCCGCGGCTACGCGACGAAGGTGCTCGTACACCCCGTCCTCCAGGTCGCCGACCCGGTGCTGGCAGATTCGTGCTGCACCATGTCCCCGGCGCGGGCTCATCGCTCGCCCGCCGCCGCCGCAGGAGTTTTTCGTCCCCACCGCTGTCCGGTTCCCTGCCCGTCCGCCGAAGGCAGGGACGCCCCGACCCCTTTGTCCAGGAGTGACGCGATGGAAACATCGAACCCCGTGTGTCTTCGGCTTGAAGGCTCTTGCTGGCGTTCGGCGCTGCGCCCCGGTTTCGCAGGCGTGGGAACAGGGCGCACCCCTGCCACGCCCCCGAACCGATCCAACGCGCCCCCGCGCCCCCGCGCCTTCCCGGCGCCCGGACCCGCCGTTCAACGCCTACGCCTCCGCCGCGCCTCCGGGCGTCCCCATCGCCAACGGGCACTCTACACCTCAACCTGGGCACGGGATGCGATGACCGATCTGGCCTGCCGCCCTCCAACATGCCCCGCCGCCTGGGACCCCGTCGGCGGCCGGTCAGGTTACGCCTGCGTCGCCCAGTCCTTCGGCCCGCCCAGCGCCGCCGCTACGACCTGACGGACCTTCCCGGCGAGTGCCTGGCGAACTCGCCTGTCGGCGGTAATGAGGCGGGCCTGGCCCGCGACCCCACGACGGGCAAGGCGGGTGTACCCGCTCGCCACACATCGCGAGACGTGGCCCTCTACGAGGTGACCCTGGCGACGCGCGAACGCTTCATCGGGCATTGCGGGGCGTGAGCGCCTCATCCTCATTATCAACTCCCCGCGGCGAGGCCTTCGCCACCCAGGGTCGAACAAGAAAAATCCCTCTACCGCGTGGACTTAAAGCACCGCGTTCACGCTGGTCGGCCCGCTGAACCTGAGCCTCAGCGGCGACCACACCCAGGCGATGTGTTTCGACGCCTGACACGCTCTGGCTCATCACCGGCGGGACCATCGGAACACCGCCCGCCTTTACACCGTCAACACCACCACCGGCCAGAGCACCGGAGGTCCGCTTCTGCGCCAGCGGCTGGTACATCGGCCTGGCCATCCTCCCCTGACCCGCCAGAAGGCACCCACAGGCTTGCACACAAACCCTCCCTCCCCCTCACCGAGATTCCCATGACACGTCTCCCTCGCCGCCCTTCTCCTGGGCCTCCCGCGTTCGCCCAACCCTTCGCCTTCACCTACAGCGATGCGCGCTTCAACGGCAACGGCCACCTGATCTCGCGTCAATCTGGCTATTTTTCGGCGTGACCAGCGACGCGTGTTCCTGAACGCGACGCACATCGAGGCCCCTGTGCCCGACCCCACCGGCACGCTCTACGGCCTCCAGTCCGGGGACAACTTCCAGAGTTGGCTGTGGGACTTTCACGACGCCGCCGGGGACGCCCATCGGGGCCGCGACACGTTCTCGGGGCGGATCCGCGAGCACCCGGGGATCGCGCGTTCCAGCCGTCCACCGGCCGGATCTGGGATTTTGTACCGCGGGGATCGCCTTCGGTGCCCAACGGCTTCACGGCCCTGTACCGCATAACCCCGCGACGGCCCGTCGAACTGGTTTCACGGGCCTGATTCTGCCGGGCGATTCATGGATTCCCTCGCCATCAACGCCAGCGGGAGAGACGTTCACGGGGCCGACTTCGCCAAGACCGGCCAACTCTTTCGGATCAGCCCTCACAAACGGCAGCCACGGTCGTCGGCCCCTGGGGATCGCCGAGCGGAACCTGCTTTCCGATATCTGCTTCGACGCCACGGGGCAACTCTAAGCGATCGCCGGGCGCCAGATCACGCATCGACATCCACCGGGACCGCGACGCTGGCCTCGACCATCGATCTGGCCAGTCCAGTTCTGGACCACGCTGGCCGTGGATCACGGGCGTGCTACGCCAACTGCAGACGCCCGACCGTCGCCCGTTCTGAACGTCAACGACTTTGCCGGCTTCCAGTCCCGCTTCGCCGCCGGCGATTCCTACGCCAACTGCGATGGCTCGACGTCGCCTGATCCTGAACATCTCCGATCATCTGTTTCCAGGCCGGTTCGCCGCCGGGTGCTCGCCGCCCTGAAAGACTCACCACAGACACAGAGGGCACAGAGAAGAAAAGATGTGGCGCTGCATTGCTCCCCCAGGTGCCGAGGACCGTAGCCGGATCCAGGCGCGGCGGGCGCAGGCCAGCTCATCCTCTTCTCACCCCGGCTCCTCCGTTCAATGCTCTTTCTCTGCGTCCTCCGTCTCTGTGGTGGTTTCTTCTGTGTGGTGAGCCCCTCCCCTGCCGGGATACGATCAGGCGCGCCAGCCTCCACTACGAGGGTGCCTTCTCGCCCGCCACCTGCGGAGAAAGCGGCAAAGTCCCCGATACAGCACAGCGGCCGAGCGAGCTTCACGGCAGCGCCTCCCCAGCACTCCGGGGTCGGCCGATCGATGCCGCCGGGCGCGACTGTCGTTCGACTTGTCCTCACGGCGAGGGTGAACCTCCTGGTCGATGTCAAGGGCCGCGCATCCCCGTCCGCGCCCCCTGCTCTTCCCGCGTTCTTTCGCCCTTCCCCGCCCTCCCCTGCCCCCCGCACCCGCCTGAGGCCACTCCAGGACGACGTCCGCTCCCGGTGCCCGGGCGCCGCCTCGGTCGCGGCTTCGCGGTCGCCTGCCTCTCTACCCACCGGTGCGACCACCGCCCTGCCCTCTTCGAGGAGGTTTTCGAGCACAAGGACCGCTGGTACATCGTCTCGCGCCGTCCTGGTCGCTGATTACATCGCCGCCATGACCGCGCGCGCCAAGCGGCGACCGTGGATATGCCCCGGCGGCGTTCGGCGCGCCAGCCAACCCCTGGCCGCCGCATTGGGTTTACAGGGGAGCCTCCGTCTCCCGTAGCACGGGAGCATGAGGATGAAACGATCGGGAAGAGTTGGGTGGCACGGGCCGCCGTCCTTGCCGCCGGGCTTCTGCTCGCCATGCCGCGACCGAGCTCGGGCCCAGGGCGGGGCCGCAAGCCGGGGGGCGGGTCCAGCCCCCGTCCCTCACAAAGGCCGACGCCAGCCCACCCACGCTCTGGAACTACTTTGTCATGGTCGTGCTCGTCGGGGCGGTGTCTCGTGGTCAACCTGATCCCCAGCAGCTGCGGCCACCAGACTGACCGTGTACGCCTACGCTTACGCTGCACGGTGCCGTCGGCCGGGAACGATCTGGGGGACCCACATGAAACACAGACGCCCTCATCCTCGCTAACGGCGCACTTCCTGGCTCTCCTCGCCGCCGTCACCCTCGCCCCACCCAGCCACGCCCAGCGTGGCCAACACGCGTTCGCGGCGAGTACACCATGGTCGCGGGCAAAAGACTACCGGCGGCAACGCCCACGCCGCGTACATCCTCGACGCCGCCAACCAGGGAGATGATCGCGGTCCGCTGGAACGACGGGACCAAGTCCATCGACAGCATCGGCTACCGCGACCCGCGGCCGACGCCGCCGCTCCAGCCGGGCCGCTAAAGGAGGACGGCATGAGCACCAACCGACCGTCCCCGCCAATCCTCAGCCCCGCCTCCGCCCGCCCCCGCAAAGCGGCTCAGCTGTTGCCTTTGTCCTGCCGCCCGAGGATCCTGCAGGCCGCGTCTCGGGGGCCAGGCCTGCGCGCCGACCTGATCTGGGCGTCGGCGGCCTGACCGCCAGCGACCGTCGAGGCCACCACAGAGGACGTCCTCCTGGTCTCCGAGCCGTTCCGAGCAACTGATGGTCTACAAGGTCGTCAACCAGAACAGTCTCGGTTTCTTCTGGCGACCTACCACCTGCCGCGGATGTTCGCCGACGCCCACCGGTGCCTCGGGCAGCAGGAGAAGCGCCGGGCGCGGCCCCGGCCAGGACGGCCCCCACGCAAGCTGAACCCCGCTCCGGCCGCCGTACCCAGCGCGGGACCCCCGCCTTCTTCCCGCCCGGCGACAGACCCGCCAAGCATCCGCCCTCCTGGCGGCTGTTTCGCGTGCCTCAATGGTCCTCTTATGCCCATCATCCGCTGCCGCAGTTCGAGGCCGATCTCGAGGCCGACCGCAAGACCTACGCTGCCCTCAAGCCGCCCAAGACCCTCGTCGTCCGCTTCGGCTCCATGAAGCTCGTCGGCGAGTTCCCCTACGACGGTTCCGCCAAGCCGGGGTGCGGTCCAAGCTCGGTCGTCCGCACCCACCGCGGCACCGAACTCGGGGAGATGCTCACCAGCACCTGCCCCAACAGCGGCTGCTCCAAGAGCGTCTCCCGCAAGGACATGCTCCAGCACATCGAGAACTCCGGCGGGCGCGACTACCCCTTCGTGACCGACGGGCGCGTCCTCCGCGTGGCCACGATGCGACGACCTGGACCGCCAGGCCAGCGCTCGAGACAGTCGCGCCACGAACTCACCATGCGGGCCCGCAGCGTCATCGCAGGCAGCGACTCAACCTTCCCATGAAGATCGTGGACGCCGAGCCGATGCTCGGCAACGAGCGCCTGCATCGTCTACTACCAGTGCGAGGAGCGCGCTGGAGTTCCGCGGACCTGGTCCGCGATCTCTCCGTCTGAACTCCCGCAACCGCGTCGACCTCGTCAGCAGGTCGGGCGCCCGCGATGAGGCCCGCCTCACCGCCGACTACGAGCCGCTGCGGCCAGTACTGCTGCTGCAAGAACTTCCTCAAGGTCTTGAAGCCCATCTCCATGCGGTCCGCCAAGCATCCAGAAGGCACGCTCGACCCGCTCAAGATCTCCGGCCGCTGCGGCCGCCTCATGTGCTGCCTCCGCTACGAGGACGAGACCTACGACGAGCTGCGCAGCCGGCTCCCGCGCAAGAAGCCGCGGGTGGGCACTCCCGAGGGAGACGGCTACGTCGACTGGACAGCAGATCCTCGCGGTCCTGTGTGCGTCCGGACTCCGCCTGAGGACAAGCGGGTCGCCGTCGCCGTCGAGGATCTCACCGAGCTCCAAAGGCCCGCCCCCGCCCGCACGGCCCCGGCCTTTCCCCCGCCGGCCAGACCCGCCGCGCCGATGGCCCGCGCCCTCCCCGGGGCCATCCCTTGTGGGCCCACGCGCGGCATCACCAAAGCCGAGGCGGGCCCGCGGCCGCCTCAGGCCACAGCCCGCAGCGCCGCAGGGCCGATCTTGACGCCCCGATCGTCCGGGGACGACATCGCCCGCACCACTGCTGCCTGCCGCCCGCGCCGGCCGGGTGCCCCCGCTGCCGCGACGCCTCCGCCCGCCGTCGGCGAACCGCCGACCGCCGCCGCCGCGGCGACCGACTCTCGATGGACGATTCTGCCAGCCCGCACGACGGCGGCGCTCCGATCCGCTCCGGGCCCTCCTGGCGAAGAGGGGTTCGCGGAGACCGCAGAGGCGATCAGAGGCTACGCAGCGTCAGACCGTCGGCCGCGGACACCTGGTGGGCCTGGTGGGCACCGGCGGCGAGAATCCCAACTCCTCTCTCTGCGTTCCCGCCCTCTCCGCCCCGCGTTGCTCTGCGTCACCTCTTCCTCACGCTCCCTCGCGCGATCCTCCCGCGGTGAGTCAACCCGCTGTCGTGCCGACGATGCCGCCAGGCTCCCGCCGACGAGTCGCAGTCCGGCCAGATCAACGAGACGCTGGTCTCCGTGATCATCGCCGTCTGTGCTGGCCTTCGTCTTCCGGGCGTTCGTGGTCGAGGCGTTCATCATCCCGACCTGGGCTCGATGGCCCCCCACGCTCACGGCCAGCACGAGCGGATCCAATCCGAGCAGACGGGGTACAGCTGGCCCGTCGGCCCGCAGTTCATGATCACGGGGACCCAGGACCCTACGCCGACCCAGGCCGGCCTGAGCGTCCACGATCCGATGACGGGCGAGGTGATCCTGCCCATGAACGCCGCGCGCGGGCGGGGACCGCATCCTGGTCTTCAAGCAATTTACTCCATCTACGACCCTCGCCGCTTCGGACGTGGTCTTCAAGGCCCCCACGAGCCGCAGCAGAACTACATCAGCTGCCTGGTCGGCCTCCCTGGCGAGATGGTCGTGCGCTGGTGGACGGCGACGTTCCTCGTCCGCCGTCCGCCTATGGAGAGCCGCCACGATCCCGGTCAGGACGCATGGTCCTCCCCCGGCTGGCAGGTGCAGCGGAAAGATGAGCGGCAGCAACGGGCCGTCTGGTGATCAAGTTCCTCGGAGCGAATTTCAACCCTCGGGTCAGTCCAAAGCGCGATCGGCCGTTTTTTCCGCAGCCCCTGGCTGGGCGGAGGGACGCCGGGATGTCAACGGCTGGAAAGATCGATGGCCTGCGACTACCGGTACGACGCCGCGGGCCCGACGTTGCCCTGTGGCACCAGAACCTGGAGACCAACGGGCGCGTGCGCCACCCATCAACGACTTCTGCTGGTACAACGACACGGGCCGCTACGCCCAGACCCGGATGTTCTCGGTGTGCGACGAACCCAGCGCTGCGGATCGAGCTGCAGCACTGATCGACTGCGCCGCCGTCGTCCGTACTCATGCCCACGAGTTCCCGTGCCGAGATCAGGGGATGCCGCCAGGAAGTCAAGATGGCCTGCTGTGCCCCCCGATTCCTCCGGGGTCCGGCGCGCCGCCCCTGCCTTCCTGACAACGCTCGCCTCCGGCACGCTCCCGCACCCGATCCAGCCCGTACGTCACCAACTGGAGTTCTGCACGCCGACTCAGTCGCTCTGCTCTGGGGCCGACGGCCGGCTCATCGCCCACGCCGTCTACGAGTGGGACGCCCGGGGAGCGCATCCAGAACGCGCTGGGCGTCTCCTCGACGACATCATGAAGGCCTACCGAAGCCGTGCCGCCGCCGACCTCGAAGAGGAGCAGCGGTACCCAGCCCCGCATCTGGTGGGAGTTCGGCGGCCCCTTCTCACGCTCCACCGCACCGGCCTCCGCGCCGCGACATCCACTACCAGCGCGCTTCCGCGCCGGCGGTCCTGCCCGGGGCAACACCCACCCTGCGACGACCATGACCTCAGCTTCCCGATCACTTTTCGCCCGTGCGACAACAGCCCGCAATCCCTCGACGCCCCGCCTCTGGGACCCCCGACCCCTGGGTCCTGCAGGAGATCGACCCTACCCCGGGCGTCGTCCCCGCAAACTCATGATCGGGCGCGCCTTCTTCGTCTACTTCCCCTCCCTCATCCGCGGCGAGCAATCCGGCCTCCCTGTCCCCGACTTCGGCCGGATGCGGTGGATTCGGGTAGCTCACCGCAGAGCCGCAGAGGTCGCAGAGAAGAATCAGCAAGGCGAATGTCCGGAGAGCAGGCTATCAATCCAGTTCTGGCTCTGCGTCCGGCGGCTCTGCGGTGAGACTTCCAGCGTGCACCGACACGCCGCGATCGTGTCCATCGCATCGCTCCTGCTTCCCGCTGTCCAGGTCCTTGAGCGTCGCCTCGCGTCCAGATCCTCGACGATCGCCGCGAGCGCGCCGATGCCCCGCCGCTTCCTGGAGCAGTTTCCCGATGTTCTGGTCGCCTTGTAGGTGTGCGCGTGCAGGCCACGCGCGAGCTGCGGCGACCAGGGTTTCACCGCCGCGTCTGGATTCCGGCTGCCCGTTGAGATCACAAAGCAGTCCGGGCGTAACGACACCGGCGGCGCCGACAGCCGCTCCAGAAGTTCCTTTGCCTCGGGGAACAGCCCCCGGTCCTGGAGCACGAGGGACAGCACCACATCCCCCATGCCGAACCTGACCGTCGGCGTCGGAGGCCCGCCGAAGGTCTCGATCAGGTGGTCGTAGCGGCCCCCGCCCGCGATTGCCCTTTCCGCCCCCGACGCCTCGTGTACCTCGAAGACCAGCCCCGTGTAGTACGCCAGCCCGGCGCACGATGTTGAAGTCCACCTCGCACCACTCCGCCACGCCCGCCGCCGCCAGCGACCCTCCGCCGCCCGCAGAATCCCCGCCAGATCCAGGCGGGCCGCCCTCCCCACCCGAGCCGTCAGATCGCCTCCAGCAGGTTCTCCAGCGTCGCCTTCTCCCGCGGCCGCTTCAAGAACGCGATGAAGTCCCCTCGGTCAGCCCGAACTCGAAGGCCATCGCCTCCAGTTCGTCGTTCCCCAGCCGCTCCCGCCGGTCCAGGAGCACGAACGCCGACGCCAGGTGCTCATCATCGACGCCCAGCGCGCCAGCACGTCCGCCAGAACCCGGCGGTGGTTGAACCGCACACGCACATCGCTCGGTTTGAGCTCTCATCGACTCGAGCAGCCCCACGCAGCACGCGCGATCAACTTCGGCGTCCGCATCCACAACCATCCCCACGATGTCGCAGTTCCACTGCAGGAACCGCAGCCGCCCCCGCTGCGCTGCTCGGCTCGAAGCAGTTCTGCTGCCAGAACCACTCTGCAGGCTGCGGCAGCGACCCGGCCCGGGCCGCGCGCATACATCCGCGCCAGCGTCGGTGTGAACTGGGGGCGTGGTGCCGCGAACGGGCGCCCGCGCGCTTCCTCCCGGGCCGCTCCGCCCGGCTCTCATCCTTCCCCGGAAAACCCCGAAAATCTCCGAGACGATCCCTCGCCGGACTGACGGTGTAGAGCCGGTGCTCGAAGGTCGGCCCGTCGATCTCTCAAAGCCGTGCCGCACCGACGCATCCCGCCACATCTTCTCCATGCACCGCCGCCGGAGCATCTGGTCCGGGTAAAGGGTCCCGCATCCCCTTGGGGCCTGAACTCCCGCGAGTGGGGAAGAGGAAGCAATACGTAACTGAACGCCGCGTTGCTGCATTGCTACGTTGCCCGCCGCATCGACGACCATCAAGGTCCCGTCCCGCGTCGCGGCCACGATCAGCGGGTGGATTGGCCCGCACGATCGCCGGCGACAGCATCGAGATTCCCGAGGACACCGTCACGGGGAATTGGTTGGACAGCATCGTGCCGCTCAGCTTCCACGCCCGCAGTCGGCCGTCGTCGGCGCCCGCCACGATCTCCGGTACGCCGTCACCGTCAGATCGGCCAGCGCCGGGCCGCCGCGCATCGCCCGCGTGCCGCTCGTCACCGGCCAGCCCGGCAGCGCGGTCGCCGTCCCAGCGATAACCCCGCCACCTTTCCGCTCATGAGTCCCACGAAGATCGCCACGCCGCGCACCGGGTCGACGGGAAAACATCGAGGGCCGGCCCGGTGACCGGCGTGGCCGGCAGGGTCGCGGTCCACACCGTGTCAGGAGCGTCCCGCCGTTGAGCATCGTTCTAGCTTGCGGTCGTCGGTGGCGAACACGACGCGTGTGGTGCCGTCGTTCGCACGCGCATCACCGCCGCGGAGCCCACCGACGTGGCCCGCTCAGACGCAGCGCCTGCGACCGCCACGTCTCCGTCAATGCGCGCGCGACGTCGGGCCGTCCACCGCCGTACTTGCCGTCGAGACCGACGTTCTGCGCGCGGATGTCGTCGGCGGTCTCGTAGAGGCGCAACAGGATCGTCATGGGATCGAGCGGCGGCTTGCCGAGCTGCTTCTGTCGCTGCCTGGAGCAACGCGGCCGCGCCGGCCACGAGCGGGGACGAGAAGGACGTGCCGCTCAGATTGCCGCGATACGCCGGCTGGCGCATGGCGAGGCTGTCACCGCTGAAGGGCCGAGGCTGGAGCCACGTGGTCGCGACATTGAACCCCGGAGCGGCGAGGTCGACCTGCGATCCGAGACTCAATGGAAAGCCGACGTTGTCGGCGGCGTTGGTGGCGGCCACCGAGATCACCTCGCGGCGCATCGCCAGGTAATTGGGGCCGCCGCTGTTCCCGCCGCGACCACGACCGTCACCCCGGCCGCCGCGGCCGCGTCGAGCGTCGTGTCGATGCTCGGGGCGCTGTTGTCGGTTCTCGAACGAGCACAACTGATGACCTTGGCCCCCATGTTGGTCGCATAGCGGATCGCCTGGTCCACGAAGTCCATCGCGGATCTCACCGGCGCCCAGCGGCGCGCCGCGGTACGCCCAGCCGACCCGGAGCGGCATCAGCCGCACGTTCCAGTTCATCCCCGCCACGCCGCTGGTGTTGTTGGTGAGCGCCCCCACCATCCCGCGACTCCGGTGCCGTGCGCGACGAAGTCGTTCGGATCGTTGTCCATGTCCTGCCAATCCTCGCCAGGCTCGACGTCGGAGTTGTCGGAGAGCGCGACGAAATCCCACCCGTGGATGTCGTCGATCACACCGTTGTGGTCGTCGTCGACGCCGGGAGTGCCGTTGGCCTCGATCCAGTTGGTGTAGATCTGACCCGAGAGCCCGCGCGACCGTTCCGCCGAGGTCGGGGTGATACAGGTTGATGCCGGTGTCGATGATCGCGACCACCACGCTGGTGTCGCCGGTGGTGATGTCCCACGCTTCCGGCGCGTGGACGTCCATGCGCGAGGACTGGTAGTACCAATAGGACGAGGCCCACAGCGAGTCGTTGGGCACCGCGTCGGCGAAGTGGGGTTGCGCTGCGCCGTCGACCGGCAGGATGGCGATGGGCGACGCGCTGGCCACGTCGGGGAGCACCTCGAAGCGCCGCAGCGCCTGCTCGAGGTCCAATCCGCGTGGCAGGTGAGCGACATAGAAGCTGGTGAAGTCCGGCCGCGTCGAGCCCGCTTCGGGAGAGCGCTCCCCGCGGAACAGCGGCGTGAAGCGCACGCCCCCAGCGCAAGAGCCGCGGCGTCCACCCCGCAACGCCCAGCCGGCCGTCGCGGAGGCCGGCGCGATACGCGGGCTCGGCGCGACGGGCAGCCCCAGGCGCCAGTTGGATTTCCACCACGTCCCCGGCATATGCGGGTGCTGCGACCCGCGGGCCTCCCGGACGCGTACCGGCAGCTTGAGGCGGCCTCGTGCCGCCACCGCGCGGCGTGGCCAGCAACGAGACCAAAAGCAGGGAGAAGAATCGAGAGGACATGGCCGATAAGAAGAAGGACCGGCCTTCCGGAGGAGGAAGGAACCGGTCGTTGCGAATGAGTCTAGGGAGAGGCTTCGAGCTCGGTCAAGCGGTCCGCGGGTCTTGACTCGTCCAACGTCGGGAGTGAAACTTGGCGGGCCCGATTTTGGCTTCGTCGACTTCCCCGCACCCAGGGACCATTCAACGAACATGGAACAGGGAAACCGCGACCAGCTTCGCCAGATGCTCCTCAACCGCTCCATGCGGTTCGGAGAGTTCGTGTCTGAGTTCAGGAGCGACCTCCAACTACTACATCGATGTCCGCAAGACCAGCCTGCATCCGGAAGGACTGCTGCTGATCTCCCAGCTCTTCTACGAGCTGATCGAGCACGAGGAGGCCACCGCGATCGGTGGCTTGACGCTCGGAGCCGACCCCTGGTCGCCGGACTCATGACTTACACGCAGCAGAAAAGGCCGTTCGCTCGAAGGGTTCCTGGTGCGCCGCACCAGCAAGGACCATGGATTGCGCGGACAGGTGGAAGGCAACCTGGCCGGGCACAAGCGCGTGATCATCCTCGACGACGTAATCACGAGTGGTGAGAGCGCGTTGATCGCCGCCGAGGCCGCCGAGTCGTACAAGGCCGACGTGGCGCGCATCCTGTCGGTGGTGGACCGCGAGCAGGGCGCCGCGCAGATCTTTCAGCAGAAAGGCTACCTGTTCACCTCGTTGTTCTCGATCGGAGAGCTGCTCCCGGCGGAAAAATGATCGACCCGGAAGGAACCGGATCGCCCGAAGACGAGGGCCTCGAAGAAGACATCGCCCTCCCGTCATGGATCGACGCGGCTATCGCCAAGTCGCAGAGCCGACCCATGCCCGTCGAGGGCTTTTATCCACCGGATGCGCCACTCGACGCGCAGGAAGAGACACCTGCATACGGCGCTGACGCGGACACGAACGCCGGCGCGGACACCGACCCCGGCGGCTTCCAGCCGACGCACGGGAACGAGTGGCTGGCCGAGCACGAGCAGTCCATGGTCGACGAGACCGCTCCCGAGGAACCGGCGACTGCGGAGCGCGCGCCGCTCGAGATTCCACTTCCCCAGCGAGACAACGAGCCCTTCCTTCGTTCCTAAGTCGGTCGAATCTCGCGCCGGCGGTTCAGCCCGACGAGGAGCCCGACGGTCTGGGTCTGGAAGAAGATCTCTGGACGGAGTTCGAGGACGAAGACTCTCCGGTGTTCGTGCAGCACGAACGACCTGGCACGATCCCCATGCCGGAGCAGATCCCGATCCCCGAGGCGCCCCCGCGCTTCCGTGGCATCGTGGGTCCATGGCTGATCGCGGCAATTTTCTTTGCCGTCGCCGCGCTGGTGTTGGCGGTGCTGATCTGGCTCAAACCGCTGCCGCGCTGACGCCGGATTCTCTTCGCTTGCAGCGAAGCACGCGTCCCCTCTAGTTTCACCGACCGCTCTTCGGCGTCCCCATCGTCTAGAGGCCTAGGACACCGCCCTTTCACGGCGGCGACACGAGTTCGAATCTCGTTGGGGACGCCAGACAGGCCCTTCACATTCGTCGAAACCTACGGCAACCGTTGCAGGTGGCTCCAGGCGACATCGAAGTGCCCTGATGCGAACCGCGCTACCTCATCGAACCACGGCCGCGCGCGTCGTGAGGCTCCGTCCGTCCTGGGTCAGGCGGATCACGTAGAGACCTGCTGGGAAGTTGCTTCGCCCGCCGAGCGCCACGGTGTGCCAACCCGGACCCATTTCATCAACGCGGCGCGTCGCCAACTGCCGGCCGCTCACGTCGAAGAGCGTCAACGTCGCCGGTTTGAGTCTCGAAGGCTGAAGCTCACTCGCAGCTCATGCTGCGCCGGATTGGGCGTGATGCCTCGTAGCGCGAACTGGACTGGTCCGCCATCCCCACGCCAACCAGCGCGTCGATCCAGAACGTTTCGCTCACTCCCAGCACGCCGTCCACCAGGGTCCCGGTCTCGTCCGCCGATTCGACCAGCACGATTGCCACCTTCGCCTGGTCGGTCGAGACGTTGGGCACCGACCAGTTGTAGCTCCCAGTGTTGGGCTGGCCGCGCGCGATCTGGCTCCAGGACCTGCCGCCATCCAGCGACTGGAGCAGAGCTACCGACTCGACCGTGAGATCGCTCGGCATTTGCCACCGCACCTGGGTCACGGAGCCGGCCGTCAGGTGAGTGCCGGCCACCGGCGCTGATACCACCGCGCGCGACGCACGCGGATGTAGTCGGTGCCGGAGAAGGTGTTGTCCCCGAGCGGGCCGGTGACGACGACCGGAACGCTGTCGCCTTCCGAGAGGGTCAGCTCCACCGCGGCGCGATTGAACTTCACCATCAGGTCGGGGATGCCGTCGGCGTCGTGATCCCCCAGTGCGGTGGGCGCCGCCGGGTCCACCGGCACGGTGTCGTTCAAGCCGGATCGACGAGACGTCGATATCGCCGGGGCGAAAGGCGAGGGCGGCTCGAGGAAGCCTGTGATCCAGAGCCCTGAGAGGCCAGATTGAGGGTGCCGGGCGTGAAATCGAACGCCATCGCGATCGGGAGGCGTTGCGGGGCCGAACTTCTGAATCCGATGGTTGTCTAAGTCCGCGACGTAGACGTTGGCCGAGGCGTCTGTCGTCACGCCGACGGGGTAGAAGAACTGCCCGTCGCCGGTGCCGTACGAGCCCCACTGGGTGAGGTAGACGCCACTGCCGGTGAACTTCTGGATGCGGTGGTTGTCCGTGTCGCGCGACGTAGACGTTGCCGGCGGCATCCGTTGTCACGCCGTCGGGGTGATAAAACTGCCCGTCGCCATTGCCAGACGAGCCCCACTGGGTGAGGTAGGACGCCGCCGCCCGTGAACTTCTGGATGCGGCTGTTGCCCGGGTCCGCGACATAGACGCTGCCGGCGGCGTCCGTCGCCACTCCGTAGGGGTTACCGAACTGACCGTCGCCGTTGCCGGGCGAGCCCCACTGGGTAGGTAGGTGCCTGTGCTGGTGAACTTCTGGACGCGATGGTTGGATTGGTCCACGACGTAGACGTTGCCGGCGGCGTCCGTCGCCACCCCGAAGGGATTAGCGAACTGCCCGTCGCCGTTGCCGGGCGAGCCCCACTGGGTGAGGTAGGTGCCTGTGTTGGTGAATTTCTGGATGCGGTTGAGGTAGAAGTCCGAGACGTAGACGTTTCCGGCAGCGTCCGTCGCCACTCCGAGCGGATATATGAACTGCCCGTGGCCGAAGCCTTGCGAGCCCCACTGGGTCAAATAGGTGCCGCTGCCGGTGAACTTCTGGATGCGGTTGAGGGCAGTGTCCAGGACGTAGACGTTGCCGGCCGCATCCGTCGCCACCCCGGCGGGCTGATCGAACTGCCCGTCGCCGTTGCCGGGCGAGCCCCACTGGGTGAGATACACGGGAGGTTGTGCGCCAGACACCGCCGGCAGGATGAGTGCGCTGCCCAGGAGAGCGAGAGTGACTCCGAAGCGCCAAAGAGAGGGATTCATTTGAGCCGCCTCCGTTCCGGATGGCCATCGCGACGGCACAGGACGGTCGTGGCACGGGCTCGACCCGATGCGGGGAACCGATTCACCAGGGAACCGAGGTGGGACGGCCTGTCTCGCGAGGGCGTCATGCTAGCATCGCGCCTTGGCTGTCAAAGTCCATTCTCTTGGGCCAAAGGCGGGAGATTGACCTACCCGGCGCCCTCTACCACAGGGCTTGAGGCCATTTCGAGAGAAAGACAGGATCAGGCGGCGGCTCTGATCACCTGGCGCATCGAGTCCATCTCCCGGAGCCAGCCCAAGAGCCGGTTCAGAAGTTCGCGCCATTGGGGACGCCAGCTAGCAACGAAATCCGATGACCTCACGCGCGGCCCTGAGGGCGACCCGCAAAACGTCAACCGCCCGCAGCCACACCATGACGCGTGTTCGAGACCAGCCTCGTTGGGGACGCCAGCGCCGCGGATACGCCGGGGTTGTCACTCCCCGCCAACAGGGCGCATGGTGCACGGATGGAACCCGAGCGCCGACTCCTGCGGCATTTCGTTGCGACTCTTGCGTACCGCACACAGAAGGCGCTTCGAGGCGCGCCGCCCGAGTTCGCGAGCTTTCGGGTCGCTCCGGAAACGCGCACACCGCACGAACTCGTCCGCCACATGAGCGGTGTACTCCATTATGCGCTGAGCCTCGTCACGACGCCGCACGCGTTGCTCGAGACCTTGCCGACCCTCGGCGAGGAGGTTCTGCGCTTCCACTCGCTGCTCGAGGCGCTCACCACCCGGTTGGCGGAAGACTTCGAGTTCCCGATGGAGCTCGCCGAACGTCTGCTGCAAGGCCCACTCGCGGACGCCATGACGCATGCGGGCCAACTGACGATGCTACGCCGCCTCGCCGGCAGCCCGGTGGCCCCGGAGAATTTCTTCCTCGCTGCGGTGAGCGTCGAGAACGTCGGCCCCGAGCAGGCCTCGCCCGTGAGTCCGGATCATGAGTGGTCCGAGGCGCCTCGCGGGCTGGAGGGCCCCGACGAGCTAGGACCGAACGGGGCTGTACTTACGACAGCGAGCGCGTGGCGGAGGACCTCCCACTCCCGGAGCCGGGGCCAATCCAAACAACCAATTCCGCGATTCGCGCGCGCGGTAGGTCACGCCGCGGCTCCGAGGGTGGTGCGTAGGGCGTCAACGGCGCGCAGCCACGCCGCAACGGTGTTCGAACCGGCTCTCGACCACGTCCGCGGGACTGCGCGCGACAGGGATCGCCCGCGTGATCCAGGAGCGCGGCATCCAGATTCCCCAGCCCTCAGAGGGCTCGGCCGCGTGAAGCTGTCTGACTCACGCCCGAGGCCATCGCCTCGATGCCGCCCGCGGAGGCGCGCGCCCTGTTGCCACGGGTGACGGCGCTCGCGCTGGCGTTGAGCGTGCGCGCGAACGTGCCGTGCAGCATGACGAGCTTCTTCACTGCTTCTACCTGCACACTAATCTGTTCACGCTACCTCCACTGCCTCTACTTAAGGATCGTGGCGGAGTACCGACAGTTCCGCAGCTCTCATTATTCACACAATGATGTTGCTGTTGTCGCACGATTCTGCTATTGGTTGGGAGGAGATTTTCGGAGTTACTTTAGGAGGATCCCGTGCTCGACGATTTGCGCGCGCTCGTAGAGTTTGCCCAGGCCGGGTCCATCGCCGGTGCAGCCGATCGTCTATTCCGGACACCATCCGCAATAACCCGGCAACTGCAAAGGCTGGAGGCTGCATTGGGTGCCGAGTTGCTCGACCGCTCAGTGAAGCCGCCGCGCCTGAACTCGCTGGGCTCCAAGGTGCTTCAACAAGCGCGAGATCTGTTGCAGCGGACGGAGGCGCTGAAATCTGTTGCGTCGCGTGACGCCGAACCTCACGGCCTCTTGCGCATCGGGCTCGCGCATGCCCTGGCCGAGGGGACGCTTATCGAACCTATTCGCGCGCTGACTGAAAAATACCCCAAGGTCCGGCTGCGGTTGATGAGCGCACTTACCGGTGAGTTATTTAACCGGCTGCTCGCGGGTGAACTCGATGTTGCTGTCGTGCTTTTGCCCGAAGGTAAAACCGCGCCTTCACCTCTTCTGACGGAGGTCGTCGCCAGCGATCGCATGGAGATCGTTCAGAGCGCTGGAGGCAACGTAGAAGGTGAATGGGAAAGCTTGAGCAGAGCCCCTGGGTCCTCAACCCGTCTGGGTGCTTGCTTCGGGCAAGCCTCATCGATCAAGATGGAACGTGCCGGCTTCACCCCCATGGTTGCGGCTGAAATCCACTACAACATACATTTGCAGCTAGCCCTCATTCAGTCAGGATATGGAGTCGGGCTGCTGCCATCCCGCTTAATTTCCAGGACAACTTGTCGAGACACGGTTGAAGTGCTACGCCCCCATCATTTGACTTGCGCCTGTCCGTAGCGATAGCTCGGATTCGAGAACTAGGCGCCTTGGAGAGGGCCGTCGCACTGTTGGAATACGGCATTCGGCACTTGTTTGAGGCAGCCCACACAAGGAAGCCCGTGACGAGGCACCGCAGAGTTGTGCCCGCGAATCGGCGGGCGTCGCGACCACCCGTTAGTCACCGGACATCGCCTGTTGCAGCCTCTACTCACTTGCGTTAGCTGAGTTTCGCCCGCCAGACGTCCTGGAAGCCGTGAGTCTAAGGCCGCGACTGGCGATATCGGTGTGGCACATTCCAGCCGTGGCGACCCGTATCAGGATCTCGTCGTCCCGCAACTCATCAAGATCGAGTTCTTCGATCGAGGCGGGCGGATGTGGGCGCTGGTTACATCAGCCTGAATGCGCGTGTCCTGCGGACATGCGATGGGCAGCCTACTTCGACCACGGCGGAATGACGCCGTTCGAGCGCCGCATAGGCAATCGACTGTCCGAGGTGCTCGTGCTGGTCTGCGAACAGATACCGGATTGCGCCTTCCTTTGTCATATCCCGGCCAAACAACTTGACCGGCGCCTTCAGATCTGCTTCCGAGAGTCTCGCGATCGTCTGCTGCAGGTTGGCGTAGGAGGTCTTTAGCGCCTCTTGCAGTCTCTCGGGGTCGGCAATCGGCGCGGGCCGCTCGCCGCCCGTTGCACCGGTCAGCGTTCCGGCGAGTATGCCGTTCTCCATGACAATGAGGTTGAATACTTCGCCTACCGAACGCACGCCCTGACCGGGCTTCCAATCATATTGCCCTGCCATCACTCGGGCCACTCCTGTGAATTTTTCGGAAAGAGTCCCAACCTCTGTGGACAGAGCCGCCTGAATCGTCTGTGCAGACTGAGCTTGCGAAGTCATAAGTGAGATCCCCTCTTAGTTTGTATCACAACACCATGGGTGTGTACCGAACGGCCAGTTGATTACCGCCGAACGGCGCCGAACGGAAGACGCCGACAATTTGAAATGTGTAGTTCATGAGATCAACCTCCTGCGTCACCTCAAGTCTTGACGACGAGGTCGATCTCAACGCGGGCCCCAAGCGGCAGCGTGGCCACGCCGATCGTCGTGCGGGCGGGAAAGGGCTGACGGAAATACTTTGCGTAGATGCCATTCATCGCGACGTAGTCACTCATGTTCGTGAGATACACACCGGCCCGCACGACATCATCGAAACTCTTGTCGGCCGCCTTGAGAACCGCCGAGAGATTCCGGAAGACGCAGCTCTGTCTCGGGCAGAATACCCCCTCGACCACCTTGCCAGTGGCCGGGTCTTGGGCGACCTGTCCGCTGAAGTAGAGGAAACCACCGACTTCGACTGCCTGGGAAAACGGGCCGACGGGCGGCGTGAGTTCCGGCGAGGTGATTGCAGTCTTGCTCATGGCAAACTCCTTTGAACACTGGGTTAGCTGGTTAGAATGGTGGGGCCGAGGATGTGCGCGCCCGCCGCCTGCACAGGCGCACCAGAGCCGACCCGGGCTCACCGTTCAGAACCTCGGGACCGCCAGTGTGCCGAGTTTGAATCAGCATCGCATCGGGTTTCCGCAAACGCAAGAACTAGTTTTAGCGGCAAACCGCCAATTCCGCAGTTCATTATTCTCACGATCATATTGCCGTGTCAGCACGATTCTGCTATTCGTTGGAGGGAAGATTTAGAAGGCATCTCACAAACACCTGCGTAGCAGGATGACGACGCACGCGAGCCGGGCAACACCTTGCGTTGGAGTTCCGCGCGGCGATCGAGTCCAAGCTCGGAACCGCGTCGGTTCCTCGAAGCTGGCGTACATTCTCGCGATGGGATTCAACGAGCCGATCGACGAAGGTGCGATGTGCCGTGAGCAGCTCGTCAAAGACCGGGCGGTGTCGGGTTGATCCGGTGGCAAAGGGTCCCACCGCTGCGTCGATCCGCGGCGAGTAGACGTTCTCCTCACCGGTCAGGGACGCCCACTCACCTGGGACGTGTGTCGGCCCGAATCGTCTGATGAGGGGGCCACAAGATCCGACTGGAAGGAACGAGACCGGAGTGAAGGCTCATCCGACTACCCGTCTGGCTGTCGATGTGCCTCTTCTCGACTGAGAGGGAACCGCGAGCAAGACTTCACGTGCAGCGGGGGTCTAGTTGTCCCTCAATTGTCCCCGAACTGTCCCCGTCGAGCGTCTACTCCCGTCGGTTCCCGTCGTCTGGCCCTTCGCGCAAGACCTTGTCTTTCCTCGTTTGGCCGACGCGTTCCGACGATGGCTTGCGCTGGGTCTTGCGTTCGAATCCCGTTGGGGACGCCAGCCCTTGCAACTGCCAGAGTCGCGGGGCTCCGTAGGCTGCACCATGTCCGCGCTCGCTGCCCAGTCCGGGTCTCACTCGCGGCTCACTCACCGTCGGAGCAGCGGTCTTCGTCCTCGCGCTGGCGGTCGCTGCCGCGTTCGACGCCAGCCTCCGCGCGCTCCACCTCATTCAAGCCTCGATCTACGTCGCCACGATCGTGCTGAGCCGCCGGGGAATCGCTGGGGCTACTTCCTCGGCATCTCGGCCGCCGGGTTCTGGGACTACGTCTTGCTATTCGCCTCCCCCTCCCCACTCGCTTCATGCACGCATCCCACCGAGCCCGACCTCGTGCTCCAGGGCCTCGCGTGGATCGCCAATGCATTAGTCGTTGTCGGTGGGATGCGGGGCTACCTCCGGCTGCCGAATCGTTCGCTTGCGGATCTGGGCCGCTTCGTGGCGTCCTTCGCGCTGGCGACCGGGGCCCTCGCTGGCGGGATCGCGGTCTTCTCACCGCAGCGCCTTGCCGTCTTCGCCCAGGCGCTCCATCCCCACTGGCCCTGAACCCTTCGACCTCGCCCCACATTGGCGAGGAGGGACGCCCTTTCGAAGAGGCCCTTCAGGCGACGGCCCCGAACCCCCGGCGGAGGCGAACCTCCTCGCGCTGTTGGTCGACGTTGCGTTGCTCGGCAAGTCGGATCCGCGTGTTTTGGGAGGAAGGTCGGGCGACGCCCCATCCTAGAGGCCGGGATCCGCTCGGCGCTTGTGCCCGAGTGATCCTCGACGGGCAGGACTCGGCTCGCCCTGTGAGGATTCGAACCCTCATGACTCAGGTCTTTCGTCTGAGTCGCACGTGAATCGGCCGGACTACGACCCTTCATGCACCCAGACGAAGCTGGTCCTCTTCACGAGCCTGACCCACTCCCCCTGGCACACTCGAAGCGTATTCGAAGGCGGCGATCACGGTGTATGTGCCGGAAGGGGCTGGGTAGGTGGACGATGGCAGCGTTGGTGACTCGCGCTCGTACAGAACCCCCGTGAAGCTGTCACTCGCTTCAAGAGTCTGCTCCGGCTCGAGGGGCACGATACCGACGGGACATAGCGGCCCAGCAGCTTTCGGGTCGCGGAGCGACACCTCGCTGCCATCAGGTCCGAGGACTTTGAAACTATCCTCGCAGCCGCAACCGCCGCAGTGCCACACGCGAGTGTCGCCTGCGTTCGTGACGCGACTGCGCATGATAATCGGAGCAGATGGGCCACCCACCTCTGGGGCGGCGGTCACGGCCAACCTGAGGTCAGGGACCGCCGGGCGGGTAGGTGCCTTCCCACAGCCGGACTCGACAACGAGGCCGGCGATAAGGCACAAGAGAGGAAGCGCTTCATAGTCAGGCCCAACGCCATCCCGAGATCTCGAACGGCTTACTCGTACGAGAAAGAGTATCCCTTCAGACAGTCGCAGGGCACGTTTTTGATTGCCCGATGTTCAGCCTGCTTCGGATAAGCCCCGCCCGAAGCGTGCTATCTCCCGGAGCCAGATCACGAACCGGTTTGTAACGAGGGGCGTTGGGGACGCCAACACAAGCTTGAACCGTCGAGCCCTGGTTGCCCCCTGCCCTTCCAGGCCCTTGCGCCGCCGATCGGCTGGCCCTCACCGTGCCGTGAGGTGCTCGATCAATTGGATCGCCAGGACCAATAGTCCAACGCCAATGACGCCGATATTCCGAACCTTCGCCATCGAACCCATGGCTCGGAACCCTCGCAAGTCGATGATCGCCGAGACCATGGACACGACTAAGGTAATCGCAAGCGCGTCCATCGCCTCCAGGCCAGGATCGCGTCGCGGCCCGCGCGTTTGACGGCGATGGCAGCATCGAACACCAGGAGGAGCCCGGCGAACATGCAGAACCGACTCACGCTGTCCCATCTGTCCCGCCGTGCCGAAGCATCGATGCGGCGCCACTCATTCTCGTTCCACCACGAGTCCTCCCCGCGCCGGTACCCCTCGAGAATCGCAACGACCTCTCCGCTCGAGTAGTCGTCCCGGATGCTTCGAAAGTTCTTCTCGGGGCCCCCATCCCGGTATTCGAGAACGAGCCGGTTCGAACCGACGATCGCGGCCTGGATGTACGACGATTGCGAACGACTCAGAATCAGGAAACTTCTCTCTGGCAGGGAGAGAAGAGACACCGCCGACTCAATCTGGCTGCTTTGAGGATCGGCGATCGCGCGCTGGCCCTCGGCTGCCAGCTTCATGAGACCCTCTTGTGGCTGCCTTACCCAACGGTTCTGAACGGGAGCGCCGCCGTGCCTCACGCCGCGCCCGGGGGCCTCGTCACCGCAGTGGCGTGCACTCCGATTGTTGCGCCCCGCCCCTGCCTGGAGCCCGCGTCTCGAGGAACGACCATCGGGGCACCACGCTTGCAGGCGCCGTGTTGAGGCCACGTGTGGAGTAGCCCAACGGCGTGTAGGTCGCCTCACTACGGCTTGGGCTCCTCGCCGGCCCGCCACCGTCGCTCCACGATCGCCGATCGCCGGCTGCTCGCCACATGAGCGAACCCTCGCGGCAGGTCAGAACAACGCACCGCGCGCCACCCGTGCGCGTGGTCCTCGGTCGCCGCGGTGCTCGGTCACTCAAGCATGCGGACGAGCCCGCGCGGGGCAGCATGCAAATGCTTTGTCTTCAGTGCGGCGGGTTTCCAGGCTAGCCTGGGCGCCGAAGCTGCTCGTCAAGCGTTCACGCTTCACCGTCAAACGAGGTGGGAGGAATATCATGCGCTCGTTCCTTGCCGCCATGGTGGCCATGCTCTTTGCATCCGTCGCTTCGGCCAATCCGGACGGTCCGGTCGATGTCGTGGTTATTCAGCCGAGCTTCCAAATCGGGTCGGGAGTCGTTCAACCTACAGGCCCCGTGCCCTGGAGGGATCGACCCGCCACAGGCCGATTTCAAGCCTTGGCAGTTCGGTCTGGGAATATTGCTCCCTTATTCAAGCGAACACGACCCTGGGATTCGGGTACCAGCATGCGAAAGAATCTGAGCGAAAGAGTCGACATCTATCAGAGAAGCCAAACTGGCGAGATCTTCGGGCACGCTATGCTAGTGAGACGAACACGCTGAGCGTGTTCGTCCGATTCTCACCTTCCGCTGACCCAGAGCGCTCGAGAGGGTCTCGAGCGCGGCCCTAAGCAACGCGGACGACGAGATCCATCGAGTCACGCTCGGCTGAGAGCATCTCCGCCTTCCATCACTGCTCCATTGGTCTCAGTGAGGAGGCCATCCTGCAGGCAGGCCGGGCGACGCGGGATCGTGGCTCGGCAAGTAAGCGACGCCAGACCTGACCAGCGACAGCACACGATCCAGCGTCTTGCGATGTGCCGCGACGTCGGCAATAAACCCCTGATTGCGCCGAGCTTTGAGCGCCGGCAGGTCGTAGGTCACGTCGCCGGCCAGCAACATGTCGCCCTTCTTAGTCCGCACTGAGGTAGCTCGTGTGGCCGGTGCTGGCAGCCCCGGGGTCGGCAGTGCGACGATCGATCCGTCTCCTGTCACTGGCCAGTTCGCGGGAAAGCCGAGCACGGGCGGGCCATCGAAGTCGAAGAGCCGAGGGACGAATCCCCGCGGTACGGGGGCCACCAGGCGCCGCATCAAGCGGCCCGGGAAGCGCGCCACCGGCGCCCACTCGGCCCCTCGCGACCCAGATGCGCCGCGAATCGAACGCGGCCAAACCGCCGACATGGTCCCCGTGGAGATGTGTCATCGAGAACGCGGTCGATATCCTCGGGGCGAAGTCCGTGGTGGGCCAGTTCCCGAACGAGATCCTGTTCGGGCTTGATCTGGAACCTGGTGCCGGTCACGCCCCCGCCAATGCCGGGACGCCCGCCGGCGTCGATGAGGATTCTCTCCTTTCCGGTTTCGACGACCCACGCCCACATGGGGAGCGGATCGGTGAACGCAGGATCCCGTCGCAGGGCCAGGATCAGCCCCATAGGACCGCCGTGGGCAGGGGCTGCCCTCGAGGAAAGTGGGCTTGAGCTGCAGGGTTCCGGTGGTCAGGCCAAAGACCTTCAACGACCTTCCCCCAAACTGAGGGCCATGTTCGAGATGGAATTGTCGTCGTTGGATGCGCGAAGCGGAAGTCGTGGTTGCGAGGGCTTTCAGCGCCTCGAGGATCCGCCATCCTCGCCACGCTCCGGGCGACAGGTCCCGACCCGCTTGAAGCGCGCGAGAGGCCGCCACGATGGACAATCTCACGGTCGCTCTTGCCCTCGTGGCCGCCTTGTCCTCCGTTCCAGCCGGAGCAGCTCGCCCCCGCGGATCATGCTAGTGTCAGGACATGCGCGGCTCCCATGATGTTCCGCGCCGATACGTGGCCATCGGCGATAGCTCAACTGAGGGAATCGGCGATCCCAACCCGAGCGGTGGCTGGCGCGGATGGTCGTGGCGACTCGCGAGGCGGATCGCGGCGCAAGGTAGCCTCGGAATACGCAAACTTCGGTGCGTGGGGTCGCACCACACGAGAGATCAAGGATGAGCAGTTGGCGCCGGCCCTTGCACTCGAGCCCGACCTCGTGACGTGCTTTTCGGGAACGAATGATGTCATTCGTCCCCGGTTCGATCTCAACGGCGTGCTGGCCGACATGCATCAGATTCACTGAGCGTGTGTCGCGACAGGTGCCGTCGTCTTGACGTTCACCCTGCCCGACTTAACCCCGCTCTTGCCGGTTGCGCGGCCGATCGCACCGCGAATCAAGGCGCTGAACGCCGGCACACGCCGCGTATGTGCCGAGACCGGCACACTGCTGGTGGATTTCGACGCGCTCCCAGCAGTCGCTACCGATCCCCGATATTGGACCCATGATCGGTGTCACGCCAACGCCGCCGGGCACGCACGCATCGCCGACGCGCTCTGCCGAGGCCCCTGAGGTTGCCTGGCTCGAGCGGGACATGGCGTGAGCCGTTGCCGTCGCTTCCGCCCGTGCGTCCTTGGCAGCGGCTGGCGGGCGAAGTCTCGTGGCTGCGACGTCATGTGTTGCCGTGGATTTGGCTCAGACTCACACACGGTGGAGCTCCGGTCCGAGACCCAGCGCGCGTTGCCGTCCTGACGCGTGTCGAGCCCGCCTAATCCGCCAACGCCGACACACTCCACTACAAGTTCTCCATGTTCCAAACACCCTGGAGAGTCCGAGGCATCGTCCGTCGGCGTCCATCGGGCACCTAGGGCAACCTGTGCCCCTAAACCCTGCCGCAACGAATCCATCCCCAGCCGCCACGCAGCGATCTGGTTCCAACTCTGGCATCGTTGGGGACGCCATACGTTCTTCGGCGCTCGGGCAGCGCGTTCGAGTCCATCAAGGGGCCGGCGGGCGTTATGGCGGCTCCCGTCTGATCAGCTCACCTCTTCTTCAGTGTTCTCTCTGCTTGCCGCTTGATCGCCGTCGCATCTCTTTCGCTCCGAAAGAGAGCGACTCTTTGCCGAAATCCCACCGACAGCAGGTAGCGGGCGGTAGCCACGTTGATCATGAGAATCACAACAGCAAATGCTGCCTGTCCTATGGTCTGCGATCCAAGAGAGAGTCTGACAGCGTTAATATAGAATAGCCAGATCGACCAACACGCTAAACACGCCACAAACAGCCATACCATCACGCGACGCAGTTGAATGAGCTGCGATAATCCCGCCCAGCGCACTCCATCCGGATCGTACTGATGAGGATCGGTATAGCTTTTCCGTGTTGCTGGCGATCCAAATGCTCAAGTAGCATCACGGCATTAATGCAGAATGCCAACCACCAAAGAACGACTAAGTATATAACACGCGGCCGATCAGGCATGTTTTGCCGCCTCAGGTTCACTACGCGCACCGCCAACAGTCCGCACAACGCCATTGGGGACGCCAGCTAGCAACGAAATCCGATGACCTCACGCCGCGGTCCTGAGGGCGACCCGCAAAGCGTCAACCGCCCGCAGCCACACCATGGCGGTGTTCGGAACCAGCTCTCGTTAGGCGACGCCAGCAGGCCCTTCACATTCGCCGAGAACCGAGGGCCACTCTTGGCGGGTGGCCCCCAGGCGACTCGAAATGCTTTGATGCGAACCGCGCTACCTCATCGAACGACGGCCGCGCGGGTCGTGAGGCTCCGCCCCTCCCTGGCTGCAGACGGATGATGTAGAGGCCGGCGGGCAGGCTGCTGCGCTCACTCAGCGTCACCGAGCGCCAGCCCGGACCCATTCCGTCGACGCGGCGCGCCGCAATCTGCCGACCGCTCACATCGAACAGCGCCAAGGACGCGGCTTTGGAATCCACCAGGCTAAAGCTCACTCGCAGCTCGTGCCTCGCCGGGTTAGGCGTGATGCCGCGCAGCGCGAGCTGGGCCGGTGCGCCATCCCCCACGCCGACCAGCGCGTCGATCGAGAACACCTCGCTCACCCCGAGCACCCCTCCACCGTCCCATCGGTGGGTTCGACCATTTCCACCGCCACTTTCGCGCGGTCGGTCTGGACGTCCGGCAGCGTCCAATCGTAGCTCCCTGTGTTGGGCTGCCCGTGCGCAATAAGATTCCATGTGTCGCCGCCGTCGAGCGAGTAGAGCAACGCCACCGACTCGATCGTGACGTCCGTCGGTATCTGCCAACGCACCTGGGTCACGGAGCCCGCCGTCAGGTGGCTTCCCGCCACCGGGGCTGACACGACGCGCGCGGATCGCGCGCGACGTTGTCGGCACCGCTGAATGAGTCGCTTCCGAGCGTGCCGGTGATGTTGACCGCGCTTGTCGCCTTCGGACAGCTTCAGCTCCACCGCCGTTCGGTCGAACTTCACCATCAGGTCGGAAACGCCATTGCCGTCGTGGTCCCCCAGCTCGGCCGGGCCGCCGGATCCACTGGCACGGTCGCGTTCAGCCGAATCGAGGAAATGTCGATGTCGCTGGCCGCAAGGGCGAGGCCGGCTCGAGGAACCCTGTGACCAGCGCCCTGCGAGGCCAGGTTGAGCGTGTTGGGTGTGAAGTCGAACGCCATCGCGATGGGCGGCGGGGGCGCCGGCGCTTGGCCGTACTTCAGTATGCGCTGAGAGTTGCCGCCCGCCACGTAGATGAAGGAGCCATGCACATCGATCCCATTGGGTGAGAAGAAATCATCCGAAACAGCCCCATTTCGTGAGGAATGTCCCGGTGCTCGTGAATTGCTGGACCCGGTTGTTGTAGGAATCGACGACATAGACGTTCCCGTCCGCGTCCGTGTCGATCCCGACCGGGGCGTTGAACTGACCGTCGCCGCTGCCGAAGGCGCCCCAGACGGTGAGCGACACCCTCCGCTCGTGAACGCCTCGCACGCGGTTGCTGAGAGAACTCGGTGATATAGACGTTTCCTGACGAGTCGAGGCCGATGCCCTGAGGGCCATCGATCTGCCCCGGCTCGAGCCCGACACGCCCCACGTCCCCAGGAGCGCTCCACCGGTGGTGAATTTCTGGATCCGGTCGTTCTCGTAATCCGTCACATACACCACGTTGTTTGATCGACGACGATATCGGTGGGAAGCCCGGCAATGTTCCATTTCGTGATGAATGTACCGTCGCTCGTGAATTTCTCGATCCGTCGGTTGAAGAAATCCGCGACGTAGACGTTGCTCGATCCGTCGGTAGCAATCCTGAGTGGGTTCAGGAACTGGCCGTTGCCGCTGCCCGCTGAGCCCCCATTCTGTCGTGAAAACGCCTGCGTCGGTGAACTTCTGCACACGGCTGTTCCCTTGGTCCACGACGTAGACGTTGCCGCTCGGATCCGTCGCGACCTCGGAATGGTCGACTGAACTGGCCGGGGCCGGAGCCTGAACTACCCCATTCGAGAACCAACAGTGGCGGACGCTTGGCCGCCGGAATCGACGCCGGATCGGAACTTCTGGACGCGGTGGTTGAACTGGTCGACGACGTAGACGTGCCCAGCGCCGTCCGTCGCCACACCGAAGGCACCGCTGAACTGACCGTCGCCGTTGCCCGGCGAACCCCACTGCATCAGGTAGTCACCCGCGCCAGTGAACTTCTGGATGCGGTTGTTGTCCACCTCTGCGACATAGATGTCACCGGCGGCGTCGATCGCCACCCGCAAGGCCCTCGAAGCTGCCCGCTGGCACACTCCGACCGAGCCCCACTGGGCCAGGTAGGCGCCGTCACCCGTGAATTTCTGAATCCGGTTGTTGAGGCGATCCGCGACGTAGACGTTCCCCGCCGCGTCCGTCGCCAGGCCAGTGGGATTCTTGAACTGCCCGTCGCCGCTGCCGAATGAGCCCCACTGGGTGAGGTAGGCGCCCGCGCCGGTGAACTTCTGGATGCGGTGGCTGCCGTCCCCAACGTAGACGTCGCCCGCGGCGTTGGTTGTCACCGAGACCGGATAACTGAACTCCCCGCTACCAGCGCCGTAGGAGCCCCACTGGGTCAGGTACGCGCCGGCCCCGGTGAACTTCTGAATGCGGTGGTTGCCCAAGTCCGCGACATAGACGTTGCCAGCGGCGTCGACTCGCCACTCCGATCGGGTTGTCGAACTGCCCGTTGCCATTGCCGCTTGATCCCCATTGGATGAGGAAGGTGCCGACGCTGGTGAACTTCTGAACGCGATTGTTGCCCGAATCGACGACGGTAGACGTCGCCGGCGCTGTTCGTCGCCACGCCGGCAGGAAAGCTGAATTGTCCGTTGCCGCTGCCGAATGAGCCCCATTGGGTGAGGTATTGAGCCCCGACGGCCGTGGGAATGGTGGATGCGATGCCGAGGAAGGCGAGGGTGATCCCGAAGCGCCAAAGCGAGGAGGTCATGAGCCAGCTCCGTTCTGGGCGACCATCGCGACGGCACAGACAGGTCGTGGCACGGGCTCGACCCGGTGCGGGGATCGGAATCGCCAGGGGAACCGGCGTGGGACGGCCTATCTCGCGAGGGGTGTCACGCTACCACCACGCCTTGGCTGCCAAAAGTTCATTCTCCTGGGCAAAGGCGGGATTGACCTGGCGCCGTCCACGACAAGGCCTGAGGCCTGATGAGGGGAGTCAGGAGGGGTCAGGGCGCGCGGAAGCGGGTCCGCCCCGTCCCGTCCTTGAGCGCCACCTGGCCCGCGCCGTTCGCCGTGGTCGTGAGCGCCGCGCCCGACACGCCGCGGGTCGCGGACAAGATCATCGACGGCGTCTGCGTGGCGAGCAGCGCCGCGCGCACATCGCCATCGGGCCCGCGCAGCGTGAGGTTTCCGACACCGTTCCGAGTCACCTCGAGGAACGCGGCGGCGGTTGTGCGGTTACCCGAGCACGAAGCGGATCGTGCCATCGGGTCTCACCTCCATTCCGCCCGCCACCACACCATCCGCGTCGCGCAGCAGGAAGCGATTCGCTTCCACTACCGAATAACGCGCGCGGTCGGAAGAAGGCGTCGATGGCCGACATCGGATGCAGGATGGGGAGCGCGCTCGACGCGGCGGCGATCAGGATCGCGACGACCACGAGCAGCTTCCAGCCGCGCGCCTGTCGCTCCATGTGATCGAGCCGATCGATCACGGCCTGAAGCTCGGTGGTCATGGGGACCTCCTGGTTCGTGAAGGGTCCGGCCTAATCGTCGCGGCTTTGCGCGAGATTGATGACGAGGAGCGCGACGGTGAGGAGACCGAACAGCAAGGCGGCCGCGTAGCCGCGACCATCACCCTTCCAGGAGGCGAGCGCGAGGAACAGCGCCGCGAGCAGTCCGCAGAGAAACACGTGGGCGCGATCGTCGCGCGCCTCGGGGCGCTCGGACGTGAGGCGGGGCGCGATCGACGTGGGGACCCAGCGCTCGCGCTCGGGGCTCGCGTCGCGGGGCGGCACAGGCGCGGGTAACTTAGCGGATGCGGGCATGCGATCGGGCGCAGCCGTCGCGTCGCGTGCTGCCATCGCGGCCAACGCGGGAGTCGCCAAATCGTCCGGAGACCGGCGCGAAGCCGGTCCGGCGAAGCGACGGTGCGCTTCGGGAATCGCGGGCCGCGAGGGCGCCGTCTTCTCGACCGGCGTCGCGGCTTGCGCAGCGACGCGTGACGCGACCGATGGCGCCGGCTCGCCGGCCATGCTCGAATTCCGGGTTGGCGTCACCGAGAGCATCGGCAGCGGTTCCGGAGCCGGTGTGGTTTCCACGGACGCACGCGCCGCCGGCTCCGCCTGGCCGGAAACCTCCGACGACATGACGGAGGTCGTCCGCACCGGCTCAACGACGGGATCCTCCGTCGCTGGGCGAGCCGGCAACGTCTCCCGTGGAGCGCTCGCCCGAGTCGACATCGATTCCGGGGACCGTGCAGGCTCCGTGACCGGCGCTTGTTCCCGATCGCGCGGAGGCTGTGGCGCCGTCTCGGACCTCGTGACGGTATCGACGCTGGCATCCCAGGTGGCTCCGCCGGCGGAACCTGGCGTTCGGAACCGAAGATTCGCGCGGCGCGTGTAGCTCAGCGCCCTTCACGATGGCCTGCGCGGCCATCGCCTCGAGCGCCTCGAGCGACGCGCGCAGCTCCGAATCCATGAACAGCTGTTGAGGTGGGTCCTCGACCATCCATCGCTCGCCATGGAGACGACCCCAGCGGTTGGACTCGGGATCGAGCGTCCATGACCGGCCCTGTGCGTCGGTGGCCACGAATGAGGAGCGCAGCTCAGCGATGCGCGAGTCTGGGAACGTCCGCACAGTCGCGACCGCACGATCGAGTGCGCGCGCGAACGTCTCCATGCGGCCAGGCGTGGTGGCGACGGAAGGCATCGTATTCCGTCCCCAAAGCGTTGCGGGGAGCAAGGACAATCCTATACGGCCGCGTGGCGGGACTGCAATCGGGTTTACGAGTCCGGGGGCCTGAGCCGCAGCTCGCGACCACCCTGATCGACTCTCAGGACGACTCAGGTGTGAGCCTCAGGCGTCGGTGATCCGACTCGGGATCAGAACGGGGTTGTGCTCTGGTCGGAGGACCTTCTTCTCGTCAACTTCTCGTCAACCGAGCCCTGCTCCTTAGTCGGCTATGCGGCGAGGGGCTGCCGTAGCGACTCGACGGTTCGGAGCCACCCCACCACGGAGTTCGAACCGGGTCCAGTTGGGGACGCTCAGATCTCTCGTCTAAGTCGCGTGAAACGCTGCGGACTACGACCTTCATGCACCACCCAGACGAAGCTGGTCCTCTTCACGAGCCTGACCCACTCCCTGCACACTCGAAGCGTACTCGAAGGCGGCCATTACGGTGTATGTGTCCGGAAGGGGCTGGGTAGGTGGGCGATGGCACCGTTGGCGACTCGCGCGCTGGTAGAGACCCCTGTGAAGCTGTCACTCGCTTCAAGAATCTCCCTCCGGCCTCGAGGGGCACGATACCGACGGGACATATGGGGCCCAGAAGCTTTGGGTCGCGAGCGCCACCTCGCTGCCATCAGGTCCGAGGACTTTGAAACGATCCTCGCAGCCGCAACCGCCGCAGTGCCACTATCGCGAGTGTCGTCCCGGATGCTTCGAAAGTTCTTCTCGGCGCTTCCATCCCTGTATTCGAGAACGAGCCGGTTCGAACCGACGATCGCGGCCTGATGTACGACGATTCGGGAACGACTCAGAATCAGGAAGCTTCTATCTGGCGGGAGAGAAGAGATACCGCCGACTCAATCTGGCTGCTTGAGGATCGGCGATCGCGCGCTGGCCCTCGGCTTCCAGCTTCATGAGACCCTACCGCCCGTTGGGGACGCCAGCCACGTTTCTCGAACACCACCGTTGGACTGCTATCACTCCGGGCGTGGCGCTGGTCTCAGCAATTCAGAGGGGCCGAATCCCAAGATGACACGCGAACCCGCCAAATTGCCAAAACAAGTTCGCCAGGTGCCGGCAGACCTCCGCACCGCTTCGCCCCTCGGGCGATCTGCATTCGCTGCTGGCCTGCGCGGATTCGACCGCTCGGCATCCTTGCGATTCTCGTTATTCTCACGGTCGGTCCCTTTCTCGAGCCGCTCGCAGCCACTACTGGTGTTGATATGGGCCGTACGTAAGCCGTACCCCGTGGCGCGAGCTTGGCTTCGTGCGGCCCAGCAAGCCGGCCCGCCACTCTGGCCATCGGCATCACGTTCGGCATCGCGTTCAAGCTGGTGATGAAATCCATCGTGATGCCACTCCTCCACGCCGATGCGATCAATCCGGCCTACCATTACTTGGTCGGCAACAACGCGGCGATCCCAAGCATGCTATTCGCCACCATCGTGCTGGTGCCGGCTTCGGAGAAGAGATCGTGTATCGGGTTTCCTCTTCGAGCGTTTTCGCAAGTTGTGTGGAAGCGGCCGAGCCGCGGATACGGTCATGGTGCCGTTGGCGCCGCCTTGTTCGGAGCGATCCACTACCCGGTTCAGGCTCGCCGGCGTCGAACAGGCGGTGATCACCGGTTCGTGTTCCGGAGTGATTTCGCGATCACCGGCCGGATCTGGATGGTGGATGGTCGCTCACGCCGCGTTTGACCTGACGGCGCTTGCAATCATCTACTGGAATCCGCGAAGCAAGAGTGGCGCACCTGGTGTTCAAGTAGCGAGATGGCAATCGCCTGGGAACCGCGACTCGATCCTCGCCGTTCCTAATGACGACGCCGAAGAGGGTGATCGAGACGGCACGGCGCCTTCTCAACCGGCAGGCGTGGGACCAGTTCTCATCCATCAGCGTGACCTGCCGGACCTCTTGTTCAGGGATGGGACTCGTCGGGACCTTATCCCTGCGGATGATTGCTGTGTTCCCCGAATCCGGGACTGGGAGCCCGGTGCGTGGCGGCCCTGAGCACAACCCGCAGGGCATCAACAGCCTGCAGCCACGCGAAGGCGGTTGTTCGAACCGGCTCTCGTTAGGACGCTCTCGCCTACAAGATGCCCGAAGGTCGCGCCCAAGGGCGTAAGGATGAGACGAAAGCAGCGGACCTCTTGCGACCAACCTGGTCAGCAATGATCCGCTTCACGGTTTTGAAACCACGGGCCATTAGGCGAGGGAGCAGGAGCAATGCAGGCTGATCTAGGACGCCTCACCCACAATTCCGGCACCAGCATTGGCTTGCGAGATCTGCTGTTCCGTTCCCGCGGCGGGTCCAGCGTGGGTGTTCTCGACTGAGGCCACTGAGGTGCTCCACGATCTGTGGTCTGATGTCGCACAGGCAGTCGCTGAGTCTGGATCGCCGTACACCGGATGGACTGGAAGCCTCTACGATCCGGAACCAGAAGGATATCTAGTTCGCATTGTCTGCTTTCCGCGTCCTGAACGCGTTGCCGACAATCACTTCGTGGCGTTATCGCGTATCGGCTCTGCACGCCGCGCGGTCTTCTGTTCTGGAAGCAGGCGCCCGAATCTCGCGATACTTGGCCCTTGAGTATGGTCTGTCGATTATGGACGGAAGGGTCAGACGGTCCTAGGCGAATGGATCTGGCGGAAGGACATCTGAACTATGGCGATGGTCCGGAGCCACTGTGGAAGGCTTCATAGGAGGCTATTCGCCCAGGATCCTTAGGAGCCAGGACGGAGCTCGAACCTGAACTTTCGTCGGAGGCCGGCAAAGGCTGGCCGTGAGTTTGCCGGAGTGAAATGGTTAGGCCTCAGCGATAGCCGCAATGTGGAGACCTTTAGGCCAGGAATGCGCACGAGGCAACCTGGCGCCCTGACGAGCTGGTGGATTCGAAGGAAACCACTTCAGCCACTCCTCATTCATACCGGCGAAGTCGTCTTCGTCAGCGAGCACGATGTGTGACGCTGACGATCTTATATCAAGGAACTGCCCGCTGCTTCCAAGAATGGGCCTGGATGTTGGTCAGGCACTGTCGGGTTTGCTCTGAACGGTGGTGCCCTTGATGGCACCGGTGACGGGATCGGTTGGGGCGGTGCCCGATAACGAACACCAGCCCGGCTGCTTTGACCGCTTGACTGTAGGTCGGCGGCGGCTTGGCCGCATTTGGCGTGGAAGACAATATTGACGAGGCCATTTTGGTTCCCTAGAGTGCGTCAAACGAGAAGATGCTACCGTCCCCCGAGGCTTTCCGCGCACCCCGGCGGGCGATCATTTCTGATCGTCGCGCGTCCCTTTCCTGCTGCTCCAGAGTCGAGGTCTTCACGCATGGCCTCGAGCATGAAAGCATCGTCGCGTTCGTGAACACGGCGAACGCTGTAGGGCTGCGATTCCACCGCGTGACGCGCGGTCGACTGTGGACTGTTCTGCCGAACCGGCTCGAGGCGTTGCCACCAGACTGATCACTAGGGCGGCCGCCGCAGCGATCCATCGTGAGGCGCTCATGCGGCGACTATCTTCCCTGCCCGCCCCTGGCGGGGGGCAAGCGCTGGCTGCCATTCCTCTCGTCCTAGAACCAGGTCAGCGCGCTGAGGAGGACCGTGGTCTGGTGGTCCGCGGGGCGACTCCCGATCGTGAACACCCGGCGATCCGACCAATCCCTCCGCACGTCGCCGCGCAGAATGAATCGTGTCGTCACGCGGAACTCCGGCGTAAACGTCACCTCGCCGAGCGTCTGTGGCGTACCGGTCCGGCACGCCATCACGATCGCGGAAACCTCTACCGCGCAGCACCAGCGCGATGCCGTCCGTGGCGGTGAAGCGCAGGTAGCCGGCGACCCCTGACCAGGTGGCGGTGGCCGGGTGGCTCCGGGGAGGGCGCGGGCCAGCCTCTGCTCCTGTCCAAAGTCGATGTTCACGCCGGCCTTGAGACGCGGCGACACTGCCAGGGTGGCGACCGCGTCGAGCAGGCGAGGCTGCGCAGGTCCGGAATCGCTTCCGGCGCGCTCCGGCCCCGACCATGCCGTTCAGGTAGAGCGCGAAGCGACCCGTTCCGGCGTGAACGCCAGTTGCGATCCGACCGACTTCGCGCGGCTGTTGTCCGTCGCGTTGTCCCAGCCGTTCACCAGCATGGCCATGGCCGCGAGCTTCGGCCCGAATCCGTAACTGGCCCGCACGCCGGTGTGGGTGAAGGGGATGGCATAGCCGAACAGCAGAGAGCGCGTCGCGTTGTCGTTCCAGCTGTCGTAGCCCTCGATCACCTCGGCTCCGAAAATGGGTCACGAACTTGCCCGCGTCCACCAGCAGTCCCGACCCGGCAGGCACGACGTAGCTAGCGAACGCCTGCTGGAGATCGAAGTCTTGGCCTGGCCGGTTGCGGGATCGCGGAAGAGTCCGCTGGCCGCCGAGACCCGAGGAATGGATCCACCTGCCTCGAAATCCACGCGGAATCCCGAGTCACGCGGCTTCGTGACCGCGCGCTGGATCACGAGCTCTGACGACGTCCAGCTTGAAGGTGTTGTCGTCGAAATCGAACACCCGGTACGTGTTCAACCGGGAGTCCGGGTGGTTGAAACTGTACGAGTAGGAGGTCGAGACGAATCCGTTGACGGCCACCTCCTCGTACCAGGGCCGGGGCACCGCCACGGAGTCCTGGGCGCGTGCGGCGCGGGCCCCGAGAAGCGCCCGCGCCCACTGCCAGCAGCATCAACGCCACGCGCGTTCCCACGCCGCGCACCGGGGTCGCCGCCGTCACGCGGCCCCGATCCTCGTACGCCTGCTCGCCGTGCAGCGACGCGTCGAGACCAGCCTCCTCCGTTCCCGCCGCCACCTTGACCGGCGTGACGCGATCGATGAGCCACAGCATCATCAACGTGAACACGAACGCCCACACCGACGAGAACAGCACCGCGACGAGTTGCTTCACGAAGAACCCACCGTTGCCGGCGAGCAGCCCGTCGGTGCCGCGCGGGTTGAACGCCTTCGTCGCGAAGCACGCCCAGCATCACGATGCCGATGAAACCCCCGACGCCGTGCACGCCCCACACGTCCAGCGCGTCGTCCCAGTGGAGCCGGTTCTTGAGCGCGACCGCGTAGTAGCAGACCACGCCCGGACACGATGCCGATGATGACGGCGCTCGCCGGCGAGACGAAGCCTGCCGCGGGCGTGATCGTGGCCAGCCCCGCCACCGAGCCGGTGAGGAGCCCCAGGAACTTGGGCTTGCGGCTGGTCAGCCACTCGACCGCGAACCAGGCCATTCCCGCGAAAGACGCCGCCAGGTCGGTGTTGAGAAACGCGGTCGCGGTCGTCGCGTCCACGCGGAACTCGCTACCGGCGTTGAAGCCGTACCAGCCGAACCACAACAGGCCAGTCCCGAGCGCCACCAGCGGGATGCTGTGCGGACCCTGGTCCAGGACGCGGCGCCGCCCGACGTAGAGCACCGAAGCGAGCGCCGCCACGCCGGCGATGTTGTGCACCACGATGTCCGCCGGCGAAGTCCAACACGCCCCACCGCTGGAGGAAGCCACCGCCCCACAGCATGTGGACGAACGGGAAGTAGACGAACAACAGCCACAGGGTCAGGAAGATGAAGTAGGCCTTGAAGCGTGACACGGTTCGTGAACGCGCCGGTGATGAGCGCCGGGGTGATGATGGCGAACATCATCTGGTAAGCGACGTGCACGATCAGCGGGATGCTGTCATTGGGCGAGGGGCCATGAGGTTCACGCCTCGCAGAAACGCCATGTCGAGGTTGCCGATGACCCCGCCCACGTCACCTGAAAAGCACAGGGAATAACCGCACACGTACCAGATCACGGTGGTCCAGCACAGCGAGACGAAGCTCTGGATCATGATCGCGAAGCACGTTCCTGCGGCCGACCAGGCCGCCGTAGAAGAACGCCAGGCCCGGCGTCATCAGCATGACCAAGCTGCTGCATAGGATCATGAAACCTGTGTTGCCCGTGTCGAGGTGGAGCACCTAGGACCTCCTCCTACGATGGCGTCAGGCGTGCGGCCCGCTCGGTCGAGGGGGTGCAGGCTTGGACCCGGAACCGCACTTTGCTCCCGCCGCGGGTGCGTGGTAAAGCCCCATCGGGAAGCGCCTCTCGAGACGTCCCGATTCAACTGCCTGGGGACGCCGGTCCATTAGGCCTCGGCTCCGAGGTGCCTGCGTAAGCCCGCGGTGTGCGGATGCAATCACCTATTTGAGCAAGTGCGCCCATTCCCCGCGGTTGAGCCAGACTGTATTCCCGGAGTGCCTGCGTCTGCTTTCCGCCTCTCGAGTTCTCGCAGCGTAGCGTCATTCCGGCTGATCGCCGTAAGGGCCGTCGCGGGCTTTAGGAACAAAGCAAGAACCGATGCCTTGTTGGCGCTCTTGAGCTGTTGTTCCAGGCACGACCTGCAGCCGACGATGAGTTCCGAGCTGCCCTGATTCAGCGGGGCTCCGTTCAGGAGCCCTCCGGATACCCCGCACATCGGGCACGGCAGCTCGCGGAAACGTGTCACCATCCTCCTCGAACTCCTCGGAGGAGTCGTCGCCGTTGGACATCGATGACGGCGTCGGGATCCGGGACGGTGCCACGTTCCTTCATGACCTGACGCAAGACCTCGACCGCGTCTGGCATGAGATCCCCGACTTCGTGCGTCGCGAAGTAAGTGAACTGTGCGTCGGGCATCCGCCGGTAGTGGGTGATCACAGCTTCACGATCCACGATCCATTAGCTCCTGATGAGGGACTCGGCGCATGTGCGATCTGGTCCGGATGCTACTCGCGGCCTCGACCCGGAGCCTACGCACCGATTCCGGCCTCCCGGGAGCTGGTCCACGTCTGGCCGCATCCCGCGCCGAGGGCAAATCGTGCAGGTGCGAGAACGAGGCCGGGAGGCGTAGACTGGCGGCCAGACTGGAACAGCCGAGCCAGGGGTCCCACGACGAGCTCACCAGAGAACCCGGTGTGGCTCAGCAGTCCTTGCAGGAGGGAAAATGTTGAAGCCTTCCACTCTCGTCGTCGTTCTGAGCCTCGTTTCCGTGATCGCTTCTGCGCAACAGGCGGAGGGCGGGCGAATGCAGCTCGGAGCCGGCGCCCACTACATGAAAACCGTCGGTGACGTCAAGAATTCCCCAGAGTTCAACTCGGACGCACTCAACCTCCTCGTGGCGGGAGGATGGGCTGGGTCCCATCGGCCTGGAGCTCGATTCGGAATCGGCCTCGACTACGGTGGTTCGAGCAAGACGCTTTGGATGCCACAGGCGTTCGCATCGGTGGGAGGCCTGGTCTACGGGGCAGCGGGCATCGGCAGCGGATATGTCGATGGAGAGTGGTTTGATCGGCCCGTCTACACGCTTCGCGCCGGTGTGAACCTCCCGCTGGGACGCTTTGCAGCGGATGTCAACGCGAACTATCAGTTCATGAACACCAAGGTTCTCGAGAACCTCAACAGCAAGGATCTGGACTCGGTCACCATAGGAGCCACGCTCTGGTTCTAACTCTGCGGCCTCGCCGGCCGTCATCGGGATGTATTTCCGCGAGGAGGTGCAGCTCAGTTAGGCGAAGCGAGCGCTCCGCCCCCGCGTCGATCGAGGTCTTCGATCTCTCGGGGACGAGGGGTACGGCTGCTGCGAGGCTATGAGCCAGGGAGCACGCAGAGAATCACGAATGAGTCCTGGGCATCTGAACGACTCGTCTTCGTTCGCTTCGGCCTCATCCTGGCCGTAGTGGCCGCTTGCTTCTACGGCCCGGAACGTCGCGCGCAGCGCCCGCGACGGCGACTCATGTGCTCCTGCGGTCGACGAGCGCCTGGGAGGATCCGCTCTGCCCGATGGTCCGCAGGATCGACGATTACCTTCAGGAGTTTCTGCGGTGGATGGCGTCACCATGGACTGGCGCTACTCCGTGATCCCCTCGGAAGAGATCCGCCAGACGGTGGTGTGCCAGGCACTCGGCTTACGTCGAGCCTCGCGCGCCTGACCCGCGCACGCGCCTGCGCGTCGAGATCGTCCGGCACGCAGATTTCCTGCTCGGCCGCCTCGATGAGATCCGCTCCTACACCCCGTTCGACGGCATGCTGGCCTACAGCCTACTCGGCGCTTATGAGATCACGCACGAGCAACGGTTCCTCGACGCTGGCTCGCGGATGATGAGCGACCTGCTCGCCATTCCCACCTCACAGTGCGTGCTGAACGGTGGGCTCATGGTGGCCATGGCGACGGCGGAGTACTGGCGGCTCACGGGCGACGCGCAGGCAGAACAGAAGACACGCGACGTCGTGGCGCAGTTGGCGCCGTACCAGAACCCGGACGGGAGCTTCCCCCACTGGTGCTTGGGCTCGCGCGACATCCACTACACCGCGCTGGATGGCGATGGAGCTGATCCACATCGGACGCATCGTGGACGATCCGAACATCGATCCGTTCCTCTCCAGCATGTCCACGTTTCTCGAGGGGCGAATCGCCCCCAATGGCCGGGCGATCTACGAAGAAACCGTGCCCGGGCCTCCCAGATTGCATGCTCTACTACTACAGTCGCGCGACCGGCTGCGGTTACGACCTCGACAGTCGCGGGTGGACGGTGGAGCCCGCTTACTGCGGACTGCTCTTCGATCGCCAGGGTCGCCCAAGTACCAACCCGTGATGACATTTCTGACCTCGCTCGAGGATGGGGGCACCATCCCGGATCTTTACGGCTACTGGCCTCCGCCCACCGACCCGAATACCCATGGACCACCGCAGACACATCCGTGGTGTGTATGAGCATCAACCTGTGGGCGCTCAGCACGGCGGTCGCTGATCGAGTCGGGCGGGGTGTGCCCGTGGACCTGGTGCTCGACGACATCGACACCACTTCCGTCATTACCCCTGACCACCAACGGTCTACGAGGCGAAACCCCTCGCGGTGCAGCCCAACCCCGCTCTCGGCCGCTGCGTCCTGCAATCTCCCTGGCCGCTCCTGCGCAGGGCTCGCTCACGCTGTTCGACGCGAGTGGGCGCAAGATATGAACTCGAGTCCGGAGAGCTTGCGCGCGGCGTCCATGCGCCACGCTGGGACGGGCGCGATGACGCTGGGCGCTCCGCTCCCGAGGGCATCTACTTCGCGAAGCTCCGAGTGGGCTCCGAGGTTCAGACACGGCGGTTCGCGCTCCTGCACTGACACGCTCGAGAATGGACCGTCATTGGGTCTCACTGAATGCTCAGCCTTCTCCGGCCAAGGGTCATCTGTTCGGGGTCGTTCGGATCAGCGTTGGCATCGCGGCGATCCTGCCATTTAACGATGCGCCAATCTCCGAGGCCTGCTGGAAGTCGAATCCCCAATCGCCGGGTGGCTGCTGGCCCGTCACCGCGGCCCAATCGAAAGGTCCTGAGGCGAGAAGAATGGGTGAAAGCCCGCGAGCGAGGCTGCCGTCAGGGATTCGGCGAAGGCGCCAGCGTAGGCCGAGGCACCATTCGTCATAGCCACACCACGACGCGGGTTGGACTTCGGCGCTGCTTGGGGACGCCAGTTCGGGCCCGAGCGCACCCGATCAGAGTCGAAACGGATCCGCTTTCGCCTCTGCGACGACTCGCCCTGCAGAACTGGCACTTCGTCTTCCCTGCCGGTACGACCGCCTGACACGATGGGCAGCGAATCTGCGGTGCGTCTGTCACCGCGCTGCGCCGGCCGTCCTCGTGACCGTCTCGCGCGTCGATTTCGCGCACACGTGGCGAGATCGGCGGCCGTGAGGCCGGCGCGCTCGGACAGCAGCTCCCACAACGCCTCGGTCACCAGCACCAGCCGCTCCATGCGATCATGCACCTCGTCACCGAGCGCGCGAGTCCGGCTCGCGGCCCGCTCCGCCTCCGACTCGCCGCTGATCTGCCGGTTCTTCAGGTTCTCGATCTGCACTTGTTGGACCAGGTCCCAGATGCTCATGTCCCCTCCCTCGATGGGATTCGAGGTACCGGCTTAGTTGTCGGCCGCAACGAATCCGCGTCGTGAGCCGGCCGAACACTGGAGGACCACCCTAGTTGCCGGTTGCTAAGCGACGCTCGTTGCTTGTTCAGTAACACCTACTTGATTCGTATGACACGAGTGGCGAGACCACGCTGTCGCGGATGCCACCGTAGTCCTCCCAGCGCATCTTCATGACCCTGGGAAGCAGAAAGACTCCCATGGACTCACGAGCCGCGGAGTAGAAATACCCCCGGGCCGAAACGATCCGGTTTGGGGGAGACATCGCGCACTCCGTCCCTGGTTTCGAGGGTCAGCACCACGTGATAGGCCCAGCCTCCTGTACTGGTGACAAAGGCACGGACCGAGTCGGGCGCCACCCAGCACCACGAGGAGAAGCCCGGCGCGCCGGAGCGTTAGGAGCGGGGCACGAGGCTCTTCGGGAAGACTCCCGTCCCACGGAAACCGTTCCTCGGCGTGGAAAACGCGATTCACCATTGGTCACTTGCGATCGCGCAACAAAAACCGCGTGCCCCCGTTGGTACGTCGGCCGGAAACGGGATCACGACCTGTGCTGACCTCGGTTTGACCGGTGGCGTACCAGAGTTGAGATGCGGGTATTGAAGGCCGTACTGCCATAGATCCACACATTGCCGCGGCAGCTGTCAGACGGCAAGCGAATCCCACGCCACCGACCACACGACTGGTGGACCAAGTGGGAAGTCGAAGTCGGAGGACGAAGGGCTACAGCCGCTTTGGGCGGCCAGTAGGACACCGGTCGCGATTGCTGATGCGCCGCACAGCGGCGCGCCTCAGCCCCGCCATGACCAGCTCTGGAAATGGGGAGCAGAAGGCGACGCGGCGCGGCCATGGCGACCTTCGAGTTGGCCACCGGCTTTGGCCCGGCGGCGCGGGAACACCACCCTGCATGAATCGTAAAGCTCTGAAGGTCGGGGGCCGATCGTGAGTGACGAACTACTCTAGCACCCAGAGTTCGCCGGTGTGGGTCTTTCGGGCTTTGCTGGCCGTGGGGTGCCTCGTGGTAGAGTTTCTGCCCCCTCCTCGAGGCTTCCCTCAGTCCTCCTCGATCCTTTCTCGCCTGCCGCAGCAAGAAACCGAGTGGAGGCCTCCGGATGCGCCTGTCTAGCAGGTTGCTGCTTCTCCTTTTCCCCGCAGGTCTCGCGCGTGCAAGCCCCTCTGGCGGTGTGCCAGGTTCCCCAACTGACTTCCGATGCCCGCGACCGACCTGAGCAAGGCGGCGCAGTACTCCGCGGCTCAGCCGTGGCAGCGGAGCTTCATGTTGGAGATGGCGAAGGCCAGCCCGAGAGTGGCTCGGCTCAGGCGCCGGAGGTGCTCCCGGACTCGTCTTGCCGCTCTCGGGAAACGGGGCTTGGAGCGTGCTGGCTCCCCCGGGCAACGAATCATCGGCACGCTACTACTTCTCGGCGATCTACGATCCGGTGCGCGATCGCATGGTGGTCTTCGGGGAGTCGATGGTCTCGGCCCCCACAACGACGTGTGGGCCCCTTTCGCTCGCGGGCGACCCGGCATGGAGCGCGCTGAGGCCCGCGGGGAACGCTCCGTCCGCGCGCTACGGGCATACCGCGATCTACGACCCGGCACACGACCGAATGATCGTGTTCGGCGGTTATGACGCCGTCACCGGCTCCTGGAGCGAGGGTGTGGGCTCTCTCGCTGTCGGGGAGTCCGACCTGAGCGAACTGGAAGCCTGGTGGCAGGCGCGGCGGCGCGCTACGGGCACTCGGCGATCTACGATGCCGCACGCAAACGGATGGTGGTGTTCGGTGGATTCGACGGCTTCGCGCCGCGTAACGACGCGCGGGCACTGTCGCTCGCGGAGAAGCCCTCCTGGAGCGCGATAACCACCCCTGACCCCACTTCCGCCCTGGCGCTACGCGCACACGGCGGTCTACGACCAGCCGGCGCGCGCATGGTGATCTCCGGGGAAGCGACGGCGTGAGCTCTCGTCAGGACGTGTGGGCGTTGTCGCTCTGCGGGAGCCCGGCGTGGACCGCCCTGACCCCGGGAGCGCGCCCCGGACGCGCCACCCACGTCTCTACTCGATCAGCCACAGATTCAAGGAGGAGTATGTAGTGACCTTCAGCGACGGTGAGTTGTCCTACGACGACGAAGGGAAGAGCAAGACCGGAATCACCCTCGGCGGAAAGACCGGCATGGGCGCCGACTTCAAGGCCTCTGAGGAGGCTGAGCGTAGGAATCGGCACCGACGTGGAATTTTATCATGCTCGATCGCGACACGATGATCCAGAAATTCGATGAGAACCTTAATTCGCTCCAGCACGTGGGCGTCCACGCGGGTGTCACCTACCACCTCGTCGCCAAGTAGATGCCCGCACCCACATCACTGGAGGCCGTGATGGACCGCCGCGGAGCTTCCGGGTTCCCCTCCTCGTATTGCTTCTGGCCGTCGCATGGGCACGTCCGGAGACGGCCCGAGCTCAGCTCAATGTGAGCTTCCAAGGCATCCACATGGACCCCGCGGACCGGGATGCCAGGGACTTCACCCACGCATCCTTCGGTGGCGGCTTGCGCGCACGGATCTCGATGTTCCACCTCAGCCCGATCATCGCCGCCGGAGCCGGAATCGAAATGGTCAACATGCTGTCCGAGACTCACACGTTCCAGGATCGTCCAGACCGGGCTGGTCGTCGAACAGCAAACCTCTCAGGATTACCTCCGCCTGTACCTCGGACCCGAGATCGGACCACGCGGCCCAGGATTCTTCAGGCCACATGTGGCTGTCCACATCGCATTCGTTAGCCACGTCATCAGCACGGACGTGGTGGTTCCCGACGACGTCAATCGCGAGAACGAGATTCGGCAAAACCTTCGCTCCGCGTCCCAGTCGGCCTTCGGCTACGACCTCGACGCCGGCTCGGATCTCAACTTCGGCAAGTGGTTCGTCGAGGGCGGCGGCCGCTTTGCGAAGTCCTTCAACGTGCCGCAGCAGTTGGGCGACGGCGCCGTGTCGATCCATCCCGGCTACATCCAGATCTATCTCGGGATTGGAGTGAATTCTCTCGACCGAGGGGCTATGAGCCTCCGCGAGTTTCACTGCTCTTCTTCGGATTCCGTAGGGCTTCGGCGGACGCAGAGGAATCGATCTCGAGCGCGCCGTCGCCGGGTCGGCTTCGAGCAGCATTGGATCTGCGGAGAGGGTATTTCCACCTTCGCCTGATCGAGAGCCTCCTTGCACGCCTCGGTGACGCGGTAGAGCACGGGGCGCTCGTGTTGCGCGTCGTCGATCCACACTCGGATCCGCAGATCGACGCCACCCGTTCGCAGCGCCTCCACGACCACGTCCGGCTCGGGGCTCGATGCCACGTGATCGACCGACGCCGCGGCCGCGAGCAGTGCGGCGCGGGCCTTCGCGATGCTCTCGTGACTCGCGATGGTAATCGGAATCTCGACGCGCGTCCCGCCGTGCTGGCTGTGATTGATCAGCATGGATTCGATCATCTTGCGGTTCGGGATCACCACGTAGCTGTTCGACGGAGTCCGACTCGCGTCGTGCGTAGCGTGATGTCGGCCACGCGCCCGTACTGGTCCTGAACGCTCACGTAATCACCCACCACGAACGGCTTGTCCCAGAAGATCAGGAAGCCGGAGATCATGTTCGATACCGAGTCCTGAGCCGCGAACCCCAACGCCACGCCGATGACGCCAAGACCCGCGAGCGCCGGAAGGATGTTGATGCCGATCTGGCCCGCCGCGATCACCACCGCGACCACGATCAACGCACCGCGATAGAGGTTGTCGACCAGCAGTCGGACCAGGGCCTCGTCGAAATGGCTGCGCAGCAGGACCGTGCCGAAGCGTGTGACGCGAGGCGCGGTAGGCGAGCCAGAACAAGAAGAGGATCAGCGCGGCGGCGAGCGAAGCGCGGCAAGAACGCGACCGCCGCGGTGCCGAGCGCGCTGCAGGTCCAGCCACTGGCTGAGGTTCACGGCAGGCAGGTAGGCTCAGAGCTGGCGCATTGCCCGTCTCCGCGTGGCGGCCCAGCCCAGCGCCTTCACGAACACCACGAACCCGAACAGGTCGCGGCGCTCGGCCAGTCCGACGACCTCCTGTGCCAGCTCGTCCAGCTCGGCTTCGGTCGCCCAGCCCTGCGCGAGCACCGTGTCGCGGAACGCTCGCTCGCGGAGCTGGTGCGTGCATCACGAACGTGGAGCATCGGCGGCGCGTCGTCGTCGCCGGCCGGTGTCTCGGTGCCGGCCTCGGCCCAGGTGCGCGCGAAGCCGCGCCTCGAGCAGGCACGCGCGGAGATCCGCCGAGTACGCACTCGCTGGCGCCCAGGTGGGCCCGTGACTTCGCCATCAGCTCCTCGAAGCGCTCGATCGCGTGGACGCGCGGTCGGAAGGTGAACCCCGGATAGTACGGATCCTTGATGGCGGCGAATCCACCCGGCTTGAGCACGCGGCGCATCTCGCGGAGCGCGCGAATCGGCTCGCGCACGTGCTCGATCACGAAATGGGCGACGGCGGCGTCGAAGCTCGCGTCGGGAACGGCAGCTCGTAGATCGTGCCCGACTCGAGATCGGATGTTGGCGACTCCGCGCTCGCGCGCCAACGCGCGGGCGGCCTCGATCTGTCGCGGCTCGACGTCGAGTCCGGTCACCTGACCGGGCGCTACGGCTTCGGCCACGCCGATCGTGATCGATCCGGGGCCACACCCACAGTCGAGCACCTGCATGCCGGGTCGCAGATGCGGCATCGCGAACGCCAGCTCCCGCGCGGCGGTGCGCTGCGACATCCACTCCCGCGTCCACTCCTCGTATCCGTGAAGGTAGCGCTCGCTGTCTTTGCCAATCGCACTCACAGTGGTCTCCGCTGGGTTCGACCGATCCTCTGCTTCGGGGTTCGCAGCCTATCGGCCGGGCGCGCGGCCGTGCAAGCACGCTCGAATGCCTGGCCTGTCCCTCCGGTTCCGTGACAGACTGCGCGCGCCTTCTTCCCCTACGTCGAGTCGGTGCCCGGAGAGGCATGAGCGTCCTGGAGCTGCCGAGAGTCCTCAAGCTCCGCGCGATGCGACATGCATCGTGATCGGCGCCATCATCGGGGTGGGGATCTTCTTCGTCCGGCGCGCCGTCGCCAACGTGACCGGCAGCGCGCGCGGCGCTCTGCTCGCCTGGGCCATCGGTGGGCTCATCGCCGTGCTCGGCGCCTTCACCTTCGCCGAGCTGGGACGGTTGCGGCCGGTCGCCGGCGGTCAGTACCACGTCCTGCGCGACGCCTACGGTCGCGGCCCGTCGTTCCTCTACGTGTTCTGCAACCTCACTGCCGTCCAGGGCGGCGCGGTGGCGATCATCGCGATTCTGTGCGTCCAGAATCTGATCGTGGCGCTCCACGGCGCCGGTACGGCCGGTCCGTGGAGCGCACCACTCGCGGCGCTCCTGATCTGGGTCCCTGGTGGGCGTCAACGTCGCGGGGGTCCGTTGGGGCGCCAACGTGGCAGGAAGTCACGGTGGCCGTGAAGCTGCTCGTGTTCGCAGCCCTGGTTGCGCTGGCCTTGATGGTTCATCCGGGAGCCGCGGTCCACGCGGCCGAGCATTCACGGAGTGCGGCGCCGCCCTGCGCTTTCCGGCCTTGTTCGCCGGGGTCGCGCTCACGATGTTCGCCTACGGCGGCTGGCAGCAGGGCCTGTGGATGGCCGGCGAGATGGTCGACGCGGCGCGCACGGTCTCGCTGGCGATCCTGATCGGTGCTGGCATCGTGATCGTCGCGTACTTGAGCGCCAACTGGGCGTATCTCGCGCTACTGGGCCTGGACGGCGTGCAGCACGCTAAGGCGCTCGCCGCCGACGCGTTCTCGGTCGCTCTCCCCGGGGCTCGGCCGCACGGCTCGCCGCCGCGGCCGTGGGGATCTCGGCCTTCGGCGTGCTGAACGCACAGCTCCTCGGCGGACCGCGCCTCACCTGGGCCATGGCGCGCGACGGACAGTTCTTCGGCTCGTTCGCCGCACTCGATGCGCGCTTTGCGACTCCCGCGCCGGCCATTCTGCTCCTCGGCGGGATCGCCACCGCGTTCACGTTGGCGCTGGGCCTCGAGCGTACCGATGCGCTCACCACCGGCGTGGTCGTGGTCGATGCCACGTTCTTCGCTCTCACCGCGCTGGCGCTGCCGGTGCTGCGACGCCGGGCCGGCGCCCACGCGCGCGGACCAGGCTGGATCGATGGCGCCGCGATCCTCTTCGCGATCCTCGAGCTCATGGGAATCGTCGGCTCGCTGCTCCAGCAGAACGTCCGACATGGTGGCGATCTCCGCGATCGGCTGGATCGCGGCCGCCGCGCTCACCTGGATGCTCTGCTTTCGCCAGCGTGGCGCGCTGGAAACGCGCGACGCCGCATCACCTTCCGCGAACAGGCATTGACTCCGTACCTGGGTACGGAGCGCACACTGCTTGTGGACAGGAGGCGATCGCGATGCGCCACGATCAAGCAGTCGAGACACCACTTCTCAGCCGTCTCGGTATCGGTGCCCGCCTCGAGCGCCTCCGGCGCCGAGCGCGGCAGGCGAGCATGTTCCTGCTGACGGTATGGGTCGGCCCGGTCACCTTCGCGCAGACCGACGCGGGACAAGTTCTGAAGTACGTTCCGGCGTCTGATCGAGCTCGAGCCAATGTACGAGTGATCCCCGCTGGGCAAGCGTTGATCCTCGAGCCGGGAACGCCCTTTGAAGCCCGCTTGCGTGACGGCAGCGTGGTCGAAGGGCGATTCCTGGGGCGAACGCTGCTCGATTCCGCGCTCTACGCGCCGCGCTTCGCGGCGCACATGCGCTCGACGAACGACGTGCCTTTGGCGCTCGGCGAGACCCTTCAAATCGTGCTCCACGACGGCCGCGAGGTCACGGCGCCATTCATCGGCTATGGAGAGCTGACGCTGCTCCTGCTGGGGCCGGATGGATACGCTCTCCGCGTGCCGTTCGAATTCGCGAAGACGATCCATCGAGCGAACGGCGATCGAGTCGAGCCGAGCGCGCTCGCGCGCGCCTTCCGCAAGGGACTGCTGCCATCGGCCGAGGCACTCGCGCTCGGTGAGCGGGAGCCGGTCGGAACCGAAGCGGACTGGTGGGCCAGCGCGCTGCAGGTGGCCGTGGATGACATCAAGTCCGCCACGGTGGACCTCTCGCCGGGGAACAGCGTCGCAGGTACCGTCGTACTGACCGTCATTCTGACGACGGTACTGCTCGTGGTCCTGGTTGCGGCCTCGCTCCGCTCCTCTTCTTCGAGCGGCTGTCAGGGCCCGACCTACTTCCCTCCGATCCTTTCGAGCGCGCATCTCACCACCCGCCCGTTCGACCGATCTCGAGGATGCTACGTGGGCGATCCGCTCGCCGTTGCCGATCCGTGGCCGGGCGACGGCCGATGATGGCCCGGCCACTGTGATGGCCGTTCCCGAAACATCGGCGGTGAAGGTGGTCATGTCGCAGCCGTCGGCGGCTTCCTGCCGATGACGCAGATCCAGCCTTGATCGCGTTCCTCGAAAACCTGGACGTCGCCAAGCCCCGCGTTCTGGAACCACTGGCGATGTTCGTCGACGCTCATGTGGACCGCCCTCAGGAGCGCCATCGCCGGCCGCTGCACGAGATCGTTCTTGCTGCCCTTGTAACTCTCCGCGATGACGATCAGGACTCCGCCGGGCCTCAGCACGCGCACGACTTCCAGGATGTCCCGCGGCAAGTCCGGCCAGTAGTAGTGAGTCTCCACCGCGGTCACCAGGTCGAAGGTCGCATCCGGGAAGGGCAGGCTCGATACAGAGGCGTGCCTGATCTCGACGCGACCGGCTTCGATCAGCCTGGCATTCCGGGCCCGTGAGGCCTCCACGCTGCCCAGTGAATAATCGACGCCGAACACCCGGCCTTCGCTCGCGACGAGCGCCAACTTCTCGATCGTTCGTCCGCCTCCACAGCCCACGTCGAGAATCGCAAACTCCTTCTCGATCTGGACGTGCTCCAGCCCCCAATCGGTCAGGCTCGAGTGGGACTGATTCATGGTCCACAGGAAGAATCGTCCGACCCACCGGGTAGGCTTTCTTACCTGGCTCAGCACGTAGGGCACCAGAATCACCGTGGCGCCAAGAGTGATCAGTTGTCGGATCATCGCTGGCCTTCAGGAGCTCGCGCTGACTGGCCCGCCTCAGGAGCGGCTGCGATCGCCCTCGGCCATCAGCTCCTCGATGGCGTCGGCTGAGGTGCTGGTCGGTGATGTGGTGATCACCGGCCTTGCGGCGGAACGCGTCGGCGCGCCGCAGGACCTCGGCCTCGCGCACGCCTTCGGGGGCGTGGAACTTGTAGCAGGCCAGCTCCAGGCGCAGGCCGTTCGGGTCGCTGAAGTAGATCGAATCCATGAAGCCGCGATCGAACGCCTTGAAGGGAATGCCGCGGGCCTCGAGTCGCTCGGCCACCTGGGTCTGTGTGGCCCGCGACACCGTGAAGCGCGATGTGCTCGAGGTGGCCGATGTCGCGGGATGCGGGCTGGGGTCGTCCTGGCGCTGCTCGTTGGTGAACACGGTGATGAGCCGGCCGTCGCCGGGATCGAAGTAGAGGTGGTTCTCCTCGGGCCGCCCGAGGTTCGGCTGCTCGAAGATGAATCGCATCCCGAGCAGGCCTTGCCAGAAATCGATCGCGCTCTGGCGATTCGACCCCACCAGAGTGATGTGATGGACTCCCTGCACCTGGATTCGCGTCATGGGTTCACTCCCGGGGTCGTCCGCAATCTGGAATCACACATGATCGGGAGGCGGCAGGATAGCACGCTCGAAAGATGCTGAACTGTGGCTGTGAAATCGTTATGGTGCCGACGAGCAAAGGCCCCGTCGAACCCACCCCAAGCATCTTCCGTTCGGCCCCCTGCACTCTGCTCCATCGCCAGGGATGACATCGTGCGCCGCAATATCACCCGCGGGAGAAGGAGGCAGAAGATGCTGCAGCGATCGTTATTGGTCCTGCTGTTTGCATTCGCATCCACCCAGGCGTTGGCCGCGACCTGCACGAGCCCAGAAGGCACGTCGGGGGTCACCGTCGTCAACCTGACGAGCCCTGGCGCCACCGGCACCGCGAACGGTGCGCTGTTCGAGCAGATCTCGCCGCAGTCGACCGGCTCCGGGCGTGATCGATCCGTTCGTGAGGATCAATCCGGGCGGAGGAGACAACTGCGAGCACGGCTTCAACACCAGTCACCGCAAGCTCGAGTTCGACGAGAACAACTCGGCGACCTTCACGCACGACCTGGCGCTCGCCGACGTGCCGGTCGTGAGCAAGGGCGGCACCGACTACTACCAGTTCCTGCTCGACATCAACCAGAACAACAAGGGCGAGACCGACCACTTCCTCTCGCTCAACAAGATCGAGATCTATTCGAGCGGATTCGCGGGCGCGAGTGGATACCCTGGCGGTCTGGGCGCGCTGCAGTGGAGCCTCGACGGCGCGGGTCCGGCGTGGGTCTGGCTCGACTACGCGCTGAACAGCGGCAGCGGCTCCGGTGACATGTTCCTGTACGTTCCCAAGAGCGTGCTCTCCGGAACCTACATCTACTTCTACTCACGCTTCGGTGAGGACTACAACGCCAACGACGGGTTCGAGGAGATGAGCCACCCTGCGCGCCGCACCGGTTCCTTCGCCGTCTCCTTCTGCCGGCACCGTCACCGTCGCCGAGGCCGTCCCCGAGCCCTGGTCTCTAAACGAAATCCATCAGTCGTTGCCCCTCGCGGCTCCTGGCTTCACGGCCGGAGCCGCCCTCGTTCCCCATGACGACTCCTCACCTCTCGCGTGGCGGCTGCATCCTCTCTGCTGGCGCTCGCGGTCGCACGTGCCGGGTGCGCCTCGCGCATCGCCACCGAATCCGCGACGGCCTCCGACGCCACGTGTCCTCGACGACATCGAGCGTCGCACCTTCGACTGGTTCTGGGACCACACCGATCCGCGAACCGGCCTGGTGCCGGACCGCTGGCCCACGAAATCGTTCTCGAGCGTGGCGGCCATCGGATTCGGCCTCACCGCCGACCGGCATCGGCGCCGAGCGTGGCTGGGTGACGCGCAGCCCAGGCGGGCGAGCGCAGCGCTCACCACGCTGCGCTTCCTGTGGCAGGCCCCGCAGGGGTCCGGAGCCCGCGGGTCGGATCGGCTACCGCGGCTTCTTCTATCACTTCCTCGCCATGGACACGGGCCTGCGTTTCGAGAAGGTCGAGCTGTCGACCATCGACACCGGCTTGCTCATGGCGGGCGTGCTGTTCGTGCAGTCCTACTTCGATCGGAGCACACCGGTCGAGCGGGAGATTCGGACGCTCGCCGACTCTCTCTACCACCGCCGGTGGAGTGGACGTTCTTCGTCACCGACGAGCGCGGCCTCACGATGAGCTGGCGAGCCCGAGCCGGATCGGCTCTACTCCAAGTACCGGTGGACGGGTCTCGACGAGAGCATCGTGCTCCATATCCTCGGCGCTGGGCTCACCGACTCACACCGTGGACCCGGCCGTGTGGGCGCACTACACCAGCGGATATCGTTGGGCGAGATTCGAGGGCCAGCGCTTCTTCCAGTTCGCGCCGCTGTTCCGGGCACTGAATACTCGCAGGGCTGGCTCGATCTCGACGGCATCACCGACGACTCCACTCGCTCCCGCGGGATCGACTACTTCGAGAACTCGCGGCGCGCGGCGCGCTCGCAACGCGCATACGCGATCGAGAACCCGAGCGGCTTCCGCGGCTACGGCGCCGACACCTGGGGACTGACCGCCTGCGACGGCGCGATCGACACGACGCTCGAGCTGGCGGGAGCGTCGCGGCGGCTGCGCATGTACTGGGCGCGCGGTGTCGCGGCCGGCGACCTGCGCGACGACGGCACGCTCGCCCCCACGGCCGCAGCCGCGGCGCATCGCCTTCGCCCCGGACATCGTGGTTCCGACGCTGCGCGCCTTCCGCGCGCGCTACGGCGATCACCTCTACACGCGCTACGGCTTCGTGGACTCCTTCAACCCCACGCTCTCCACGGCCCTCCCGGCCAAGGCCGGCGTGGTCGTCCCGGGCTCGGCTGGTTCGACACCGACTACCTCGGCATCGACCAGGGACCAATCGTGATCATGCTCGAGAACCACCGCTCGGGACTGGTGTGGAAGACCATGCGCAAGAATCCGTACGTGGTGCGTGGACTGTGCCGCGCGGGATTCCGCGGCGGCTGGCTGGACGGACGGTGTCGGCCGGATTCGTGAGCGCGAGCGCACTCGCCTGCGCGGCGCTCATGGCGTTGGCGGCGCTCCGCGGGCCACCGCCGCCGAGGCGACGCGTCGCATCCGCCTCGATACCGGCTGGCGCTTCGCCTTCGGTCCTCGCGAGGGCGCCGAGCGAGGGTCCTATTCCGACGCCGACTGGGAGCCGGTGACGGTGCCCCACACCTGGAATGCCCAGGACGCGTTCACGCGTGTGTCGAGCTTCCGCGAGGGCCAGGGCTGGTACCGCCGGCACGTGACGCTCGACCGCGCGCTCGAAGGCCGGCGGCTGACGCTGCGCTCGAGGCAGCCAACCAGGTCGCGGACGTGTGGTGGAACGGAGTGCGCCTGGGACGCCACGCCGGCGGATACACGGCCTTCGCCTTCGACGTGACCGAGGCGGCGCACATCGGCGACAACCTGCTGGCGGTCCGGGTCGACAACACGATCGGCCCGTGTGCCACCGCTCATCGCCGACTACGATTTCTACGGGGGCTCTATCGCGACGTGTGGCTGATCGACTCTGGACCCGGTGCACTCTCGTGGCTCGATCACGGCGCGCCGGGCGCGTGGGCCGCGGCCTCCGACGTGCCGGCCGCGAGCGCCACCGTGCAGGTCCGCGCCCGCATCGCCAATCGGACGCCGCGCCGCGCCGCGGTCGAGGTGTGTCGCGCGGGTGCGCGATCCGGAAGGCGGAGCGTGCTGTCCCCGCGGGCTCGCATCGAGATCGCGGCGGGCGTCGATACGGCGCTTCGAGCTGCCCGCCGGCGTGATCCGCGCACCGCGCCTGTGGTCGCCGGATGCGCCCAACCTCTATCACGTCGACGTCGAGCTGCGCGTCGACGGCCGGCTCGTCGATTCGACGCGCGCCCCGCTCGGGCTGCGCTGGTTCGACGTGGATCCGGAGCGAGGGTTCACCCTCAACGGGAAGCCTCTCCCGCTTCACGGCACCAATCGTCACCAGGATTTCGCGGGCTTCGGCAACGCGCGTGCCCGAATCGCTCCAGCGCGCCGACATCCGGCGCATCAAGGCCGATGGATTCGATTTCGTGCGGCTCGCCCACTACCCGCAGAGCGAAGCAGTGCTGGAGGAGTGCGACCGGCTCGGCGTGGTGGTGTGGGAGGAGATCCCGCTGGTCAATCGCATCGATCCCGCGCCGGAGTTCGCGGCGAACGCGCGCACCATGCTGGTCGAGATGATTCGCCAGCACCGCGCGCATCCCTGCGTGATCTTCTGGGGACTCGCCAACGAGGTGCTGCTGCTCAAGCCCGACCCCTGCTCCCCCAGCTACGCCGCGAGCGCGGCGCGGCTGGTGCGCGGGCTCCACGCGCTGGCGCGCGCCGAGGATCCCACCGGCCTGACCGCGGCTGCCAGGTGTCGCTTCGACGAGCTCGACGACGGCTCGGGGCTGCAGGACGTGCCCGACGTGCTGGGTCTCAATCTCTACTTCGGGTGGTACTACCGGACGCTCGAAGAGCTCGGGCCCTGGCTGGACCAATTCCACGCGCGCCATCCCGACCGCCCGCTCCTGATCAGCGAGTACGGCGCCGACAGCGACGAGCGCGTCCACGCGCGTCCACGCGCGCGCCCCGCGCCTTCGACTTCAGCATCGAGTACCAGCAGCGCTTCCACGAAGCCACGTTCCCGCAGATCGCGGCGCGGCCGTGGCTGGTGGGCAGCGCGGTGTGGAACCAGTTCGACTTCGGATCGCGGCGCCGCGACGACACCAAGCCCAACCTGAACAAGAAGGGGCTCTACTTCTTCGATCGGCGTGCCAAGGACGTCGCCTTCTACTATCGCGCGCGGCTCGCGCCGGAGCCGGTGCTGCACGTGGCGGCACGGGACTGGCCGCGGCGTGCCGGCAGTTCGCCCGCCGACGCGCGCGACAGCATCCTGGTCTACAGCAATCTCGACCAGGTCGAGCTGCGGCAGGATTCCACGTCGCTCGGCGTACGGCGGATCGTGAATAGCGCGGCGCGCTGGGACGTGATGCTCCACCCGGGCATCAACGTCCTGGTCGCGCGCGGACGGCACGACACGCAGTGGATCGAGGACCGCTGCGACGTCTTCTACGAGGACCGTGGCCCCGCCGGTTCTGCCGCCCCGGCGCTGCTTCACGCTGGCGATGAACGCCTCGGCGTGCCAGTACTCGGATTCGACCGGCACCGCCTGGGAAGCCTGCCGCGACTACACGCCCGGCGGCTGGGGACGCGTGGGCGGCGAGCCGGCAACGAGCCACCATCGCATCTTCGGCTCCTCGGACGACGTCCTGTTCCAGACGAGTCTCGAGGGGATCCGCGGAGTTGCGCTTCGACCGTTCCCGCCGGCGCGTACGAGGTCGAGCTCCGCTTCGCCGAGACGCGGGCAAGCAACCCGGTGAGCGAGTCATCCGGGTCGCGGTGAACGGCACACCCGCCGGTGCGGAACCTCGATCTGGCTCGCGACGCCGGTCCCTTCACCGCGGTGACCCGGACCGTGCGGGTGACGAGTCGTGCGGGGCGAGGCCTGCGTGTGACGTTCGAGGCGGTACGCGGCTCCCCGACCGTGAGCGCGGTGAAGGTGACGCGGCTCCTAGCCGTGCCCTGGATCCCCCTCCGGGGCACGCGGCGTGTACCGGAGCACTCGAGTACCGGCAAGCGCGGGTACTTGTCGAAATGCGGATCGACCTGGGACAGCTCGCAGCGCCAGAACAGGCTGGTCCGGCTCTTCACCGTCCGCGCGCGTGGCGGCAGCGGAAGCAGAGCCCGACCGATGCCTCGCGAAGGTTCTCCACGAGCGGCGAGAAGCTCAGCCCTCGATCCGCAGCACCGCGCGCTCGAGCTCGGCTTCGGTGAGCCGGGTGGGCGTGTACCAGCTCACGCGCCCCTTGCGGTCGATGAACACGAAGGTCGGCGTGCTCGAACATCCGTAGCGCACCATCGACGCGGTGCTGATCACGATCGGGATGCTGCCCACGTCGGCATACACCGCCTTCCACACGCTGTCGACCCGCGCCTTCTCGGGGCGTGCGGGTCGACGTCGTAGTAGCGCGTCACCGCCACGACCTGTAGTCCTCTTCGCCGCGTGGCGCGCCCTGACCTTGGCGAGCGACGCCGCCTGAGCCTTGCAGTCGCTGCACCACTCGGCCCACAGGAAGAGCAGCACCGGCTTGCCGCGCAGCGTACGCGAGCGTGGGCGGCGCCGGTCCGACGTGATCCTCCACCACCAGCTCGGGGGCGGAACTGCCCGGCAGGGTCAGCAGGTCGAGGCGCTTGTTGAGCCGGCAGAGGAGCGCGACTGGTCGCTGGATCCGCGTCAGCTCGCGGCGCACGTAGGTCGCGGCCGACTCGTTCCCTCGGTGCGCTCGAGGCGCTGGGCCTCGACCTCGATGGCCCCCCGAGGCCGTCTCGAGGTTGTGGTCGGTCTCGAGATGAGCGTCGTGCGCCATGCGATCGGGCGCACAACGACCGGGTCTCGGCCGCGTAGCGCTTCGCCTTCTCGAGATCCCCACGAGGAGCGCGCCGCGCGCAGACCACGACAACCCCACGAGGTATCCACCGTCCTCGCCGTACTGCGCCCGATGCACCTCGAGGATCGACTCGGCGCTCAGGAGGTCGCCCGCGGCGAGCTTGTTGCGGATCCCTCCGACCGGCGTCGGCGATGGCGAAGGCGAGGGCAGAAGGAGCCGGTGAGGCCGCGGGTGCGGGCGCCGCCGCGGGCGCGGGCGGCTGCGCGATGGCGCGGACGGCGTTATTGAGGGTCGTGAAGGCGAGCACCGCCAGAACGGCGCCGCTCACCGCGTGGCGCGGGATCGAGGTTCTCACGGACTCGCGACGCGACATCTCTCCAAGGCACCCGGTGCCGGTTACCGTGATCGAGGGCATCCAGCTCCGGGTCGATCACGCACTGAAAGGTCCCGTCTGCCTGGGGAGGAAACGGACCTTCAAGTTGAATGGCGTTCCGGGGACCACGCAATAGCTCGGCCCCGACAGGAAGGAGAACATCTCACAGTCCTCGGTGGCCGTGCCGCAGAGCTGTCCGCCCCACGTTCCTGATCGCGAACGTGAAGTCGCTCGACGGCGGTCCACTGCGCCTGGCCGAAGTCGTGGGTCAGGGCGGAGAGCTGGCATTCGGGCGGCGGTGCGCCGCGTCCGTGCAGACCGACGGTGCCGCAGGATGCGCCGACGTCGAGCGTGCAGGCGGAATCGCCGAGCGCGGTCGGCTCGAAACGCAGCGTGAACGTGGCCGACTCGAGCGGACCCAGGCTGCAGGACGCTGCCCCGACGATCGCGAACTCGGAACACGACGCGGTGAGAGCACCCGACAATGTGGAGCCGCCCGTGTTCGTGACGGTGAGGAACGGTCCGCAGTCTGGCCGAGGCTCACATCGGCGAAGCTCGATGCTCGTGGCCGAGAGTTGGCACACGGGCGCGGGCGCCTGTCCGGTGCCAGTGGCGCTGACGCTCGCACGGAGTCGAGCCGGTCGAGATCGATGCAGCTGCTGTCGCCGGCGGCCAGCGGGGTGAAGCGCACCGTCATCGTGGCGGACTGGCCGGCGCGTAGCGCGTAGGAGGCGGGATCGACGATCGAGAACTCGGAGCAATTCTGGGAGACCGTTCCGCTGAGTGTGTCGCCGCCCACATTCTTCATCGTGAACGTGCGTGTCGCGCTCTGTCCGATCGCTACGGTGCCGAACGTCAGTGCGGTCGTGGAGACCTGGCATTCAGGTCCGGGCGACGGCGCCTGGCCGGTTCCGCTGGCTGACACGTCGGCGCAGGGCAGGCCCGTGTGGATCGTGCAGCTCTTGCTGCCTTCGCCGGCCGGAGAAAAGCGGACCGTGAAGGTCGCCTGCTCAGTGGGAGCCAGATCGTAGACGCCTGGTACCGGCCAATGAGAACTCGGGACAGCTCTCGCTGACCGTTCCCGGGAGTCGAGTGTTGCCGGTGTTGATGATGGTGAAGGTCGTGTCGCTGCTCGCGCCCGAGGTCACCGTGCCGAAGTCAGGACTGTCGGCGAGACGTTGCACGAGGGGGTCGCCGTCACTCCTGGCCGGTGACGGCAAGCTCGCTGCAGCCCGCGATCGACACGGTGCATGGATGGGGCCCGGCCGAACCCGGAGAGAAGCGAACGGTGAAGCTCCTGGCCGCGCCGGGAGCGATCGAGAGCCCAGGCTGTCGAGCAGCGCGTAATCGCCGCACGGCTCCGAGACCGTTCCCGCCAACGCTTCGCTCCCGCCGTTGGTCACCGTGAATGTCCGGTCGGCAAAGCTGTCGACCCTCACGGCGCCGAAATCGAGAGATCGGGGAGCGACCGTGCAAGCGGTGGGAAGGGCGAACTTGGAAGCGTCGAACTTTCCGCAGGCGACGATCACGGCGATCGAGAGCGCCACCGGAAGGAGCGAACGGAGCCCAAGGACGTGACGCCACAGCCGAAAGAGCTTCATGACGGGGGACCACCGAAGCAGAGTGTCGTCGTCGAGAGAGGACCGGAGACTATCACCACCGCGGCGGCCGTCCCTAGCAGGAACCGCCGTCTCCGGCTCACGGCGGGAGGAGCGACAATCCCTTTCGCGCCGGCGCGAAGTCCGGGTGGCGCTCGAGCACGGCGTGGAATTCCCGGCGCGCGTCCTCGAGCCGTCCGGCGGCGGCCAGCGCGAACCCCAGGTTGCATCGCGCTTCGGGAGCATCCGGGTCGATCCGCAATGCTTCCTGGAACTCCGCCAGGGCCTCCTCCCGGCGCCCGGCTCGAAACAGCGCGGCGCCGAGCGTGTTGCGCACCGGAGCGCGGTGCGGGCTCAGGCGCACGGCGGCCAGCAGGTGCGGCAGCGCCTCGTCCAGCTCACCGCTCTCGAACAGCAGCGCGCCGAGGTCGTAGCGCGCCAGCGCGCTGGTCGAGTCGAGCGCGACGGCGGTCCGGTACTCGCGCAGCGCCTCGAGCGAATCGCCGCGCGTCTCGCGCACCTGGCCGAGGTTGACGTGCGTCTCGGCGTCGCGCGGTCGCAGGGCCAGCGCCACGCGGAATTCCTGCTCGGCTCGAGCGATGGCTCCGGCGTCCCGCAGCGCGATCCCGTAGCTGAAATGGGCGCGCGCATTCCTGGGCGCCACGGTCACGGTCTGCGACCAGATGCTCAGCCGGCTACGATAGTCCAGGTTGCGCCTGGCAGTGAGCGTGACGAGCGTCACCGCCGCGGCGGCGAGCAACCCCGCACCCACACACGTCGCACGCGGGACTGACTGCGCGGATGGCCCGGCAGTGGCTCGAGCGCGGCGTCGACGCCCAGCACCAGCGCGCTGATCACGGCCGCCAGGGGCAGGTACATGCGGTGCTCGAAGGCCGGATCGGCCACCGCGATCACGCCTCGACGTGGGCGCGAGCAGCACGAAGAACCACACGCCCACGAAGCCGGCCGCGGCCCGGCGCCGGAAGGCGAGCACCGTGACGGCGAGCAGCGCGAGCAACAGGAGCACCGGCGCCACGATCTGGCTCGCCCGGGTGGCGATCGGCCAGCCGTAATCCAGGCAGAGCGGCCGCGGCCAGAGCGCGAGCCGCAGGTAGTGCGCGATCACGCCGGGCTCGGTGAGCGCATAGGCGATCGGGCTGACGCCGACCGTGGCCGGTCCGGCGGTTCCCTGCCATTCCCAGGGCGCCAGCCGCAGCGTGAGCGGCGCGAGCAACGCCACCGCCACGAGGCCGGCGTAGAAGCCTCCACGACGCGACACCGCTCCCCGCAGCGATCCCGACAGGAAGCAGGCGTCGTAGAGCAGCACCAGGATCGGGACGATGGCGAAGACCGGTTTCGAGAGCGCTCCACAGGTCGCGCCGAGCAGCGCGAGCGCGAGCCACCGCGCCGTTCGTGCGGACTCGTGCGCCCGGCTCACGCAGAGCAGCACGCCCAGCGTGAAGAGCGCCGCCAGCGACTCGGCACGCTGGATCACGTAGGTCACCGCCTCGGTGGTGAGGGGTGCACGCCCCAGAGCAGCGCGATCGCGAATGCCAGAGGTCGCGCGCGCGCGCGCAGCGCTCTGGCACACGCTCCGTCTCGAGCGTGCGCCGCGCCAGGTCCCAGAGGGCCAGCGTGGCGAGCAGGTGGACAATCAGATTGAAGAGGTGGTAGCCGCGCACATCGAGACGACCGAGCGCGTAGTTCACGACCAGCGTGAGCCCCACGAACGGGCGACTGGTGCGCGTGATCTCGAGCCACGGCGCCCAGTCCACCAGGTGCGGGGCGTCGACGATGTGCGAGGTAGTCGTCGAAGACGAATGCGCCCGCGAAGCTGGTGACGTACGCGATCGTCACCACCGCGACCAGCACGAGCGGCGGCCAGAGATCACGAGGCGAACGCGACTCAGCCCGCGCGATCCGCCCACGCGGGAGCGCCATGTCGCGCGCGACTCATGACCGATCCTCGCGACGCGCGCTCGCCCGGTCGATGGCCTCGGCTCACCTCTCGCGCGAGGGATCGGAGACGCGACCCAGGAACAGGATCGCGCCGCTCGAACGATGCCGGATGGCGAAGAGGAACGGATGATCCGCGCGGAAGACCCGGATGGGGGCGGAGGAGGGCGGAACCTGGGGGACATGACCGCGTCCATGACGACCGCGGTCGCCGCGGCCGCCTCGGTCCCTTCCTCGTCGACCTCGACGAAGGCTTGATGAAAGACCGACGAAATGAAGAGCGCCTCGGCATCCGGCGAGCGGCGGCCGTTGATCCCGGAGAAGTCCGCCCGGACCCGATCGAACGCCGCCGCCATGCCCATCGCGATCAGCGCTTTCGAAATGTTCGCCGTGCCCACGAGATCTTGAAGCGCGGGACGTGGAGCTTCACCTCTTCCCGTCCCATGCGATCCACCCATCGGTCGATCGACTGCGCGGTGAGCCGCGCCTCCAGGTCCGGCAGACCGTTCTCGCGCCTGGGGAGCGCCAGCACCATCAACAGGTCCTCGCCAACGTACGGCAGCTCGACGGCCTGCAGATCCCGGTCCTCGAAGTACCGGACGTGTTTTATCTGGAACATCAACCGGGCCTTCACCGTTGCGCCGCCCTCGAGGTGGAAACGCGCGTCATGCGGAGTTTCCCTCCCCGAACGGCAGCGCCCACGAAGCCCTTGAAGAAGACGGCATTGACCAGCGCCAGCCTCGTATCGGAGGCTGACGCCTCCCGTGGGGATCAGCTCGCGAATCCTCTCGCGGGTCGCGTTCTCGACCCAGCGGTTGATGGCCCCGCGCGCGGCCTCTGCGTCTCGGCGGAAATCCACCAGGTTCACGGGAGCGCCGTAATGACGCGAGACCAGGCTCGCGAAATCGGTCTGGAGCGGCAGGCCCTCCTGGCTCCACAGCGCATTCGCCACGTTCATCGCCGCGGCGCCGCCACTGGATTCGAGTCGCCCGAGCAGATCGCCGACGAGGGCGTGCAGCGCCTCGTCCGAGGGCGGGAGATCGAGCGCGCGACCCATCTCGGCAGCGGTCTCGCCCCGCGCTCCCGCGTAGGTCATGCCCAGCGCCGTGCGGATGCTGAACGGGGAGAAGCAGAGATTGCCCGGCTCGAGCCGCAACCGCTCGTACAGCGCCAGCGCGAAACCGTTCTTGTACGAGTACTCGACCGGCCGAGTCGCCATGATTCACCTCGTGCTGGAGGGCCCCGCCGGTCGCGGCCGGGCCTTGCCGTCGACCATCGCTACCAGATGCGGGCGCGCTTGTCGTCCGGACGCACCATCGGATCGCCGGCCTTGCACCCGAGGCCTTGGCGAACTCCGAGAGGTTGGAGAGTGGTCCGTTCACGCGCCACATCGCGGGCGAATGGGGATTGGTCTGCACCTGCGTGCGCAGGGCCTCGTCGCGCTGCAGACTGCGCCACACCTGGGCGTAGGACAGGAAGAAGCGCTGCTCCGGCGTGTAGCCGTCCACGTTCTTGCGCGGCTTGCCAGCGGTGGCCTTCTGGAAGGCCGCGTACGCCACCGCCAGTCCGCCGAGGTCCGCGATGTTCTCGCCCAGCGTGAGGCGACCGTTGAGATGCAGCGTATCGAGCACGGTGTAGCCGCTGAACTGATCCGCGACCCGCCCCGCGCGCTCCTTGTAGTTTGCCGCGTCACCGGTGGTCCACCAGTCGCGCAGGTTGCCCTGGGAATCGAACTGGCGGCCGCGATCGTCGAAGCCGTGCGTCATCTCGTGCCCGATCACGGCGCCGATGCCACCGTAGTTCATGGCATCGTCCCACGACGGGTCATAGAAGGGCGGCTGCAGGATGCCCGCCGGGAAGTTGATGCTGTTGAGCGAGGAGTTGTAGAAGGCGTTCACGGTCGGCGCCGACATGAACCACTCGCCGCGATCCACGGGCTTGCCGAGCTTGTCGATATTGCGTTTCACCTCGACCCGCGCCGCACTCAGCCGGTTGGCGTAGAGCGAGCGCCCGAGTTCCAGACCGGCGTAGTCGCGCCACTTGTCCGGATAGCCGATGCGCTCTTCGAACGCCTTGAGCTTAACCACGGCCTGCTGCCGGGTCTCCGGGCTCATCCAGTCGAGCGCCGCGATCCGATCTCCGAGCGCCGCCTCGAGGTGGTGCACCACGTCGAGCGCGCGCTGGCGCGCCGCGGGCGGGAAATACTTGACGACGTAGGCCTTGCCGAGCAGGTCGCCGAGATCGGCGTCCGTAAAGCGCAGGCAGCGCGCTGCCAGCGCGGCAGCATCACCTTGGCCCCGGAGAGCCGGCGCTCGAAGGAGAAGGCCTCCTCGGCGAGAGGCCTGGGTCAGGTTCGGCGCGGCGTCGTCGAGCGCGTTCCAGCGCAGGTAGGCCTTCCAGTCCTCGATCGGCGTGGAGACGATCAGCCCATCCATGGCGCGGAGGAAATCGGGCTGGGTGACGTTGATCGAATCCGTCTTCACAGCGCGCGCCTTGAGGTAGGCGTCCCAGTCGAAGCTGCGGCGTGAGCGCGCGCACCGAATCGAGCGGCATCTTGTGGTAGGTCGCCACCGGATCGCGGCGCTGAACGTTGGTCATCGACGCCTGCGCCAGCGCGGTCTCGAGCGCCATGACGCGTTCGGCCTCGCGCTGGACCTGAGCGGCGTCATCGCCCGCGAGCTTGAAGGTGCTGGCGATGTGCGTCACGTAGGCGGCGCGCAGCGCCACGGAGTTGGAGTCGGTGCGCGTGTAGTAATCGCGATCGGCAGGCCGAGTCCGCCTTGCGAGGCGAACGTGATCACCAGGTCGCTGCGCTTGGGATCCTGCCCGGTGCGGAAGCCGAACAGCGCGCCGATCGAGTTGGTGTGGAACCACGCGATCCGGCCTGGCAGGTCGGCCGGGGTCTTGAGCTCGTCGACGGACGAGAGCAGCGGCTGCACGGGCTTGAGCCCCTCGGTCTCGGCCGCCGCGGAGTCCATGCACGTTCCGTAGAACGTGCCGAGCCGCGCCGCGTCGGAGCCAGGCTTGGCGGCGCGATCCGCGCGCGCCGCCTCGAGCAGGCCATGAACACGCTCGCGGTTGCGCTCGGCGAGCTCGGCGAAGCTCCCCCATGTCGAGAACGCCGCAGGGATCTCGGTGCGCTTCACCCAGCCGCCGTTGGCGAACTGAAAGAAATCACGACAAGGCGAACAGGTCGTGTCCATGTTCGCGGGGTCGATTGCACGGACCGCTCCGCCCGCACCGGCGGCCTGGAGCGCGGACGTGTGGAGGATGAGCCACGAGGCCGCCACGGTGATCACACGCCAAGACGAGACTCGCATCGTGTCGACTCCTGTGAGGATGGGAAGGCTGGGAGCGCTCCGGACGAAATGCGGTCGGGTAGGATACGGCAAGCGACCGCGACGTGCACGCCGAGAAGGTGGGCGCCAGAGAAACCACGCGACGCCCTCCCGGGCATCGCGTGGTCGTTCGGGCGGCCGGGCTGCTGGGCTCAGCCGACGGGTCTAGCGGTCGCGGTCGTCCTTCTGATCGCCGTCGCCCTGAGGATTGCGGTCACCAGGGTTCCGGTTCCGCGGGTCACGATTTCGGTCCCTGGCATCCTGCCGATCACGCCCGTCACGATCGTTCTGCCGATCCGGCCAGTCGCCACGATCCCGGCGATCGCGCCAGTCACGATCGCGACCTTCCTGACTGCGGCTGTCACGCCAATACTGCCGGTCGCGCCAGTCCCGGCTGCGCCCGCGGGTCTGTCCGTAGGATCGGTTCTGCCACTGCTGCCAGTCCTGCCGGTAACCGCCATACTGAGCGCCGTACGCGCGATGCCTCCACCGATAGGACGGCACCTCGAGCACCTCGGTCGGCATCGAGCGGACATCCACCACGAAGAACGGTCCACGCGACGAGCGTGCCCGATACCAGTAGCCGTCGTTGAACGTGTAGTACGCGCGTCCGTAGTAGAACGTCTCATAGGGCGAGTTCTCGACCTCGTAGACCGAGGTGCCCGGCATCAGGATCAGATCCGGCTGCGAGACCACGATGGCGCGCGGCGGCGGCGGCGCGTTCCCCACGCCGATCGAGAACCCGAAATAGGTCTCGGCCAGGGCCGCCACCGGTGCCGCACACGCCAGGATCGCGACCGCCAACCCGACCTTCAAGGTCATGCTCTTCCGTCCGATCATTTGCTTCTCCTCTCGGGGAGCGCGGCGGCAATCGCCACGGCTCCGGCTCGGCCTTGCATGCGAGCGTCCGCCGACCTGTTGCGAGACCGATGCCAGTCGGGACGCCACGCTAGCTGCAGGAGCTCGAGGGAGTTGAACCAAGTCTTGAAGAGCGCGGGATGTGGCGAGAACGCGTCAGGTGGTGCACGGGATGAAGGGCACTAGAAATGGGTCACCGCATCAGAGAGCGCGCGGCGTTCCGATCGGCGGCGGCGGCGCGGGACTATTCTGCCGCGACCATCGCCCCATTCGTGAGCTACTTCCGTCCCGCGCCGGTAGCCGCGGAGCATCGGCGTGCGCCATGCCACCCACGCGGTCGCCGCCATGCAGGCCAGCCCGCCGCTCACCACCGAAACTGTGGCGCCCCCATGCCTGCGCGACCAGGCCCGCCTCCAGCTCGCCGAGCTGAGGCCCACCCATGAAGAAGATCATGTTCACGGAGGTCATCCGCCCGCGCATTTCGTCCGGTGTGTTGAGCTGACGAATGACGTTCCGGATCACCATGCTCACCGTGTCGGTGGCCCCGGTGAGCGCCAGACATGCGAAGGTGAGCGCGAAGTTGCGGGAAATACCGAACGCCACGGTGGCGAGCCCGAAGCCGAGCACTGCCCACAGCATCGCCGGGCCGCGACGGTCGATGTGATCGAAGAGCGGAACCAGCGCGAGGCTCGTGACCATGGCGCCGATCGACGGCGCCGCCGCGAGCAGGCCGTAGCCGGGCGCCCCCACGCGCAGGATGTCCTGGGCGAAGATCGGGAGCAGCGCGGTGGCCGAGGCGAAGAACGTGGCGAAGAAGTCGAGCAGCATGGTGGAGCGGATGAGCGGCGTCTCGAACACGAAGCGTAGCCCCTCGACCGCTGCCTTCCAGCTGAGCTTGCTGCGCGTGGCGGGCGCGCGCTCCGGCATGTCGCGCATCATGAGCAGCGCGACGATCACGCACAGGAACGACACCGCGTTGAGGGCATACGCCCAGCCCACGCCGAGCGTGGCGATCACCAGACCGCCCGCCGCCGGTCCCAGCACGGACGCCGTCTGGAACATGATGGTGTTGAGGCTGATCGCGTTCGGCAGGTGCTCGCGTGGCACCAGGCTCGGGATCAGCGACTGGCGTGCCGGGCCGTCGAACGAGCCGAACCCGGAGCTGCACGCGGCGAGCGCGTAGACCGGCCACAAGGCCTTCACCCCCGCGAAGGTGACGAGCGCGAGCAAGGCGGCGGCGACGGCCATGCCGCTCTGCGTGACGAGCATGAGCCGGCGGCGGTCCCGAGCGTCGGCCACCACGCCCGCCACCAGAGAGAGCACCACGATCGGCACGATCCGCACCAGGCCCACCATCCCGAGCGCGAGGCCGCGGCGGTCTGCGGGCACCAGCAGGGAGACGTGCCAGAGGATCGCGGCGCTCTGCATCATGGAGCCGGCCATGGAGATCAGCTGGCTGCCCCACAGCAGGCGGAAGTTGCGGTACCGAAGCGCGGCGAAGGGCGAGGAGCGTGCGGGGACGGGCATGGTGGCCGGTGGCGTCACCGTACCATGGCCCGAGCTCCCACTTCCGGCGCGCCCGGCACGCGACGTCGTTCTCGTTTGGCTAGGGAGGCGTCCGTCGGCTAATCTGCCCGGCGCTTTTGACCGGGATCGAAAGCTCAACCGATCGCCAACTCGAGGCAATCATGGACAAGCAAGATCCACCCTCACAGAAGCCCACGACTTCCTACATGTCACCCAAGCTTCGCGAGAAGCTGGAGGGTGGCAGGGGGCGATAGCGGTGGCCGAACCCCCGCGAAGACCCGGATCAGCTTCCGCCGTGGGCTGGAGTGCTGGTGGTAGGGCTGCTCCTGGCCGCGGTCGCGGTCGTCGGCATGGGCATCGCTCGATCCAATGCCGAGAAGAAGCGACTCGCGGCCGTCGCGCACGCGGATTCGCTGAAGGCCGCCGTGTTCGCGGACAGCGTCTCTCGAGTTCAGCGCGATTCCTTGCGCGCCGACAGCCTGCGGGCCTCGTTGCTGCCCAAGCCCAAGCCCAAGCCCAGTCCGCCCGCGCCCAGCGCGTCCGCCGGCAAGGGCGCTCCCGCGACCGGGGCGGCCCCGGTGGCTCCCGCCGAGACGCGTCACTACGGACTCGCGGTCGGTGAGTTCCTCGACGAAGACAAGGCCAACTCCGAGAAGGATCGGCTGGCTTCGAGCACCGGACTTCCCGGACGCGTGGTCCCGATCGACAAGGGCGCGTCGTTCCGGGTGATTCTCGGCTCCTACGACAGTCGCTCCGCCGCCGAGAAGGCCGCGGGCGATCTGAGCGGCAAGGGTTTGGTCAACGAGGCTCAGGTCACGCAGCTGCCCAAGTGATGGCCATCGGTTTCTGCGAACGTGGGAGGCTCGGAACGAACGTTCCGGGCCTTCTCTTCATCCGCGGTGTGCGGTACTAGGGAGAGGTCGAGGGGCCGGCACTCGACCGGCCGCCCGCGAGCGCGGCCTTCAGCCGGCTCTCGGAGTCGATGAGGAACGACGCGCTCGCCACCACCGTGTCGCCGGCTGACACGCCCCGGAGCACTTGGATCCAGGCTCCCTCGCGCAGGCCGGTGCTCACGACCCGCGCCTCGAAACGGCCGCCCGGGTGGGCGACGAACAGGTACGGGTTCTCGCCGGTATAGATCACCGCCTCGCTCGGAACCACCAGCGCCGGCGTTCCGCGACCCGCGATGTGGACGCGGCCGTACATGCCCGGGCGCAACGCGCCGTCGTAGTTCGCCAGCGACACCCGGGCCTTCAGCGTGCGGGTCGTGCTCGACACCGTCGGATACAGGAATTCGACGCGGCCCGGGATCGTCCGTCCGGGCAGAGCGTCCGAGGTGAACGTCGCGCGATCCCCGATCCGCACTCGCCCCACGTCCATCTCGTAGACGTCCGCGAGCATCCAGACGCGGGAGAGATCGGCGATCGTGAACAGCGGCGTCTCCGCGCCCACGTATTGCCCATCCGTGACTCCGCGCTCGAGCACGGTTCCAGCGACGGGCGAACGGAGCGTGAGCGTGGCCTGCGCGGTGTGCTCGGTCTCCAGACGGCGGATCTCCTCGGGTGGAACACCGAGGAGCTGCAGCGCGTGCGGCTCGCGGCGGCCGCCGGAGCCGAGTGGTCCATGTCACCCGTTCCGTCCTTGCCGGACGCACCGGCGCGGCCGCCCATCGCGATCAGATACTCCTGCTCACTCTGATAGACGTCCGGGCTGTAGATCGTGAGCAGGGGTTGATGGAGCACCACCTCCTCGCCGATGCGCGCGACGAAGAGCTGTCGCACCCAGCCCGGAGCGCGGAGCTGCACCCGCTCGATCCGGGTCTCATCGGGCGCGACGAGCCCCACCAGGTCGAGGGCGCCACCCAGGACCCGCCGCTCGACCGGTGCGGTCCGCACGCCGATGAGCTGGATGCGCTCGGGGAAGATCGCGACCGAATCGACGGCGGTCACGGGTTCACGCGCGGGCCCCGCACCGCTCATCTCGGAGTCCGGGATTCGCTCGAGCGGCATCCCGCAGATCGGGCACTCGCCGGGACGATCCGAGATCACGCTCGGATGCATGGGGCAGCGATACCAGGTCTGCCTCACGGAGGTGCGGTCTCGGCGCACGCGCCATACGCAGCGCCATGAAACCGCCGACACCGGCCACCGCCAGCAGCGCCACCCCGGCGAGGAGTGCGGCGCGCGTCTTCATGGGATGCCTCGGCGGCCGATCCCCGCTGCGAGCCCTCGCGAATCAAGGGCGCTGCGCGAACCGCACCAGGGCGGTCACCGCCATCCACGCGGTCACGATCAGCAGACCTCCGGCCTCACGCGCCACCTCGATTCGCGGCGACTTCATCTCCCAGGCCTCGAACAGCTCGGCGATCCTCACCTTCCCCATCACCTGCGGCAGCAGCGTGGCGCTCCACACTAGCGCGATCACCGCCACGATCGCCGGCGCCCACCACGGGTAGCCGGACGGTCGCAGCGCCGCCCACGCCGACATGGCGGCCGCTCCTCCATAGATCGCCATCCACGGAATCGGGTCTGGATCGTTCCATTGAACCGCCGTAGACAACAGGAACGCCGCCGTCATGAGCCATTGGAGCACCATCCAGGCGACCTTCATCGGGTTCAGCGCGCCACGATGCGGTTCACCGCGCCCTGCTGGGTCATCACGTACAACTCTCCTCGAGCGTCCTCACCGAAGCTGGTGATGTTGCCACCGGGGCGAGATCGGGCCAGTCCGTCTGCTCGGTCGCGTTCCCTGCCAGGTAGCGGAAGCTCTTCACCCACCCGTTGCAGAAGTCGCCGTAGAAGTACGTTCCTCGCAGCCCGGAGATCGCGCTCCCGCGATAGACGTAACCGCCGATCACCGAGCAGCCGACGCCATGGTCGTAGTCGACCACGGGATCGGTGAGCCCGCTCCGGTTGCAGGTGTTGAGGCCCGGAGGGTAACAGCCAATCCCTTCCGTGATCGACCAACCATAGTTGACCCGCGGCCGCCGCCACTGGCGGCGGTGGATACGTCGACCTCCTCCCGGGAGTCTTGGCCGACGTCACCGATGTACAGATCTCCGGTGAGATGGTCGAAGCTCCATCGCCACGGGTTCCGCAGTCCGTAATTCCACAGCTCGGGCGCGGCGGAGCCTGCCCACGGATTGTTCGGCGGCACCGCGTACCCGTTGCCGCTCCTCACATCGATGCGAATCATCGAGCCGAGCAGATCGGAGCGGTCCTGTCCCTTGCTGTAGGGATCGCCGGCTCCCCCACCGTCGCCGAATCCCGAATAGAGCATCCCATCGGGACCGAAATCGAGCATGCCGCCGTTGTGGTTGGTCTCGGGCTTGAAGACCGAGAGCAGGACGCGATCCGCGGTGGAAACCGCGACGTTGGGATCGTTGGAGACGTGATACTGCGCGAGCTTCACGCTGTCCCCATGATCGGTGTAGGTGATGAAGAATCGCTTGTTGTTGATGTACGCCGGATCGAACGCCAGGCCCAACAGCCCTTGCTCCGGGCCGCCCGACACCAGGGCGCTCACGTCGAGGAACGGCGTCGGGAGCACCGCGCCGTTCGAGACGATGCGAATCGTTCCGCCCTTCTCCACGACGAACAGTCGCGTCACGTCGTTGGGCGGAGCCGTGAGGAACAAGGGGAAATCCAATCCGCTCGCGACCGGTTGCAGACCCAGCGCCGAAGGCGTTCCGGGTCCGGCGGGATTGTTGGTGCTCTTCTTGTCACAGGACAGGAGGAGGCACACTCCGCCGAGCACCACGAACTGCGCCCAGCGCCGGCTCCAGAACCAACGTGCAGAATGCAGGTCGGGCCTCCGATACGGTCGATGCAATGAGAGACGCGCGGCGGGACCGATATTGCCAGAACTCAGGGCTTAAGGGATGTTAGCGGTCGAGCTGCAGACGAAACGTCATGAAATCCTTACTCTTTCTATCGTTCCTTGTGCTGGCGATCTTCACCGTCATCGCACTGGTGGGAGGCGCGGCACTTCGGACGCGCACCTCGACCGACGAGACGGAGGGCGGCACCAAGGCCCCGAGTCCGGCCGAGGGACTCGTGCTCGAACGGGTCGCGAGCGGACTCCGCAAGCCGCTCTGGCTCACATCGCCGCCCGATGACCCACGGCTATTCGTGCTGGAGCAGACCGGTGCGGTGCGGATCATCAAGGTGGCAGGCTGCTCGAGCGACCGTTCCTCGATCTCTCGAGCGAGGTGTCGAGCGGGAACGAGCAGGGACTGCTGGGGCTCGCCTTCCACCCCGCTATCGCGACAACGGCACGTTCTTCCTGAACTACACCGACCGCGCGGGTGACACGCGAATCGAGCGGTGGCGCGTGGGATCCGATCCGGATCTGGCCGACCCGACCCATCGCGAGCTGGTCCTCGAGATCGACCAGCCCTACGCCAACCACAACGGAGGCGACGTCGTCTTCGGCCCCGACGGAATGCTGTACATCGGCATGGGTGACGGTGGGAGCGGCGGGGATCCGCACGGCAACGGACAGAATCGCGGCGCCCTGCTCGGGAAGCTGCTGCGTATCGACGTCGACCATGGCCGCCCCTATGCGATCCCGCGTGACAATCCGCTCGTGGGGCGGGCGGGCGCTCGCGGCGAGATCTGGGCGTGGGGACTGCGGAATCCCTGGCGATTCAGCTTCGACCCCACCGAGAACCTGCTCTACATCGGCGACGTGGGTCAGAACCGCTGGGAGGAGATCGACGTCGTCGATTCACGGGAAAAAGGGGCTCAATTTCGGCTGGAATCGCATGGAAGGCCGTCACTGTTACGGCTCCAGCGGCTGCGACACCGCGGGGTTGATCATGCCGGCGGTCGAGTACGGCCACGACGCAGGGTGCTCGGTGACCGGGGTGTGGTCTACCGCGGCTCCAAGATTCCGCAGCTGGCCGGTCACTACCTCTACGCCGACTACTGCTCGGGCTGGGTCCGGAGCTTCCGCTGGGACCACGGACGCGTGGTCGACCATCGCCAATGGTCGGTCAGGCCCGGCGAGGTGACGTCATTTGGGGTCGACGCGGCCGGAGAAGTCTACGATGCTCGCCCACAGCGGCCAAATCTACCGGCTGACCTGGGGCCGACAGTCGCGCTGACGAGTGCTCCTCGGCTCTCTTCGAGTCGCGTTCGGCATTTACGGCGACGACCTAAATCCGGATCGGCTTGAAGTTCCCTTTCGTTGTGGCAACTTTGTTAAGCGCCGAGCCGCACGTTGACTCCTGGCCTTAGAAGGTTGCCCGGGTCACTCCTGCTGCTCGAAACGTCGCCCGTTCGGCCGGGCGGTCGGACGCAACGAGTGCCAGGTTCATGAGAATCGCCAGGAGGTGACCGCCGGACTTCTGTCGCGACCGCTCTAGTTCGCTCCGCTCTGATGCACCCGCGCGGGGGCAAGGTCATGTCCCCCATGATCTGCCCCTATACACCCCAGGAGAACGAAGCCATGACCCGATTCAAACTCATCCCGTGGTTGGCGATCCCGGCCTTGCTTCTGCTGGGCCCGGTGATGCCGACCGCCACTGCAGCGATTCCTCAGGAGTCGGTCCAGGATCAGGATGGGCTGATCTTCTTCCCCCTGGATGACATGGCGCGTACGGAGTCTGTGGCCCGTCTCGGAACCAGCGCGGCTGGTCAGGTCACGGTCGCCCAATACGGCACGCCCGACGGAGCGCTCGCCAACCGCGGACGTTTCCTCGCGGTCCGCTTCGAGCTGCCGTATGCCGGGAGCTATACGATCACGGGCCTTACGTTCCCCTCGCGGACCCAGGCCGCCAACCCGGCGAACCTCGCTTCGTTCCGGAGCGTGCGGATCCTCGGACATAGCTGCAGCACGGGGCTGCCCGACAAGAGCCAGACCCTGTTCCGGACCAACCGGTATCGTGGCAGCAGCACGGGCGCCGACAACACCATCCCGCTGAGTCTCGTGGTCACGAACCCGACGATTCTCTATGCGGTGTTCGATTTCCCGGCGCCGACCTCGGGCGTCGCGGACACGTTCCCGTTCCTGCTCACCGATCGTCTCTTCACCGAGAAGGGTCTCTTCGCGGAACGATTTCGCGCTCGACACCAACGCCGTGGTGGCCACTCCCGAGCAGCCGGGCACGCTTCCCGGGACGGGATTGCTGGTCGACCAGAACTTGAACGTCTCGTTGAGCATCCAGCTCACGAGTCAGGCGCCGATGAGCGCCCTGTCCGGCTTCGGGTGCAATCTGCGGGATGTTCAGGCGGAGTTCGGCTTCACGCTTCCCGTGAACGAGCTGTCCGATGGGCAGCCCGCTCCCAAGGATAACTTCATGCGCTCGCTGCAGCTCGTGCGGCGCACCAACTGCGGCTGGGCGGCCGAAGGCGCCATCGTCGGCGTCCCGCGGACCGGATCATGCTCCAGACCGTTCCCCGGGCCTCCAGATCTGGGGCGCCTACGGCATCGACAAGGACGGGAACAACACGCTCGTGGGCAACGTGACGATCACGGGCGCCAGCTCGGTGGTCGGCGCGACCGGCAGCGTTGGTGAAGATGCCGACGAGGCGAACGGCAAGGACAACACCACCGAGGCGACGCAGCTGATCCCCATCGTCTCCGACCGGCCCGAGTCCATCTGGCCGGCAGGCGATCAGGATTACTATTTCGTCTACGCGCATCCGGGCGACGTCATCACCGCGACCGCGAAGCCGACGGCGATCGATTTCCGCAACGATCTCGATCCGGTCGTCCAGGTCTTCTCGAACAACGGCGACATTCTGGCGACCGCTTCCGCGCCTCGCCCGGAACGCCGGCGTCCGTCACGGTCACCGCAGCCGGCAACGGCAACGGTCCTCAAGCCGTTCATGATCCTGGTGTCCGATCGGTCCGGCTCCGTGCTCGATCGGCGGATTCGCCGCGTGTGCTGATCCCGCCAGCTACAACCTCGACGTCGATGTCGAGGCTCCGGCAGCGTTGTCGAACTTCGGGCCGAGCATGGCCCCGGTGTCGAGCCTGCTGGATCCGGATCAGTTCGCGTTCGCGAACGCCGGCGCCAACCCGGTGCGTGGCGGCATCGCGAGCTTCGGGTTCGCTCATTCCGCGTTCTCTGACCAGCGGCGTGCCGGTCAAGCTGCACGCTCTATGACGTCCGTGGTCGCCTGCTGACGACGCTGGTCAGCGGCACCATGAAGGCCGAACCCACTTCGCCAGCTGGTCGGGTCACGACGTGCGTGGCAACCGGATGGCACCGGGCGCGTATTTCGCGCGCATCGAAGCCGGTTCGTGGAGCCGCACCATCCACGTCGATCTGGTCAACTGATCTTCATCATCTCGGGCGGGAGCTGGCTGCGGCCGGCTCCCGCTCCATTTCGAGTCGCCGATGAGCCATCCCCCTGGTCCCGGCTGGGACCATCGGTCGCGCGTCAGGACTCTCGCGATTGCCCTTGGCGTGGCGCTCGGGTCCGGCTTCGCCGGTCCGGCCGTCGCCGGCACGGACTGGCTCCCACCCAAGCCGGTATCGGTGGTGGCACCCAATGTGACGCTGGCCCTCGGACAGCCTCGCACCGTGGAGTTCCTGGTGCGGGCGAACGGCGATGCCTGCCGCGCTACGGTGGACGGCCACACCCTCGGGTCAGTTCGTGCCCATGCTTGGAACCACGACCGGAACGATCTCCCTGGCTGCGGATCAGACCGTCACGGTTCCGCTGACGATCACGGCACCAGCGACCGCGCCTTCGCCCTCGAGCGGTTTCGTCACGATCAAGCTGACCCACGATCCGAGCGGAGGCCAGGCGTGCTCCTCGGTGGTCGATGATGATCCGGGCGGCGACCGGCGGACGTCCCGAGTTCTATCGGTCCCGTCGACGCTGCAGACCGCGGCGGGTCAGCCGGCGACGCTCGTGTACCAGCTCAAGAGCACGATCAGTACGGCGGAGCAGTTCACCATTCAGGTGACTCAACGCCTGAATCCCGACGAGAACAACACCTCGTATCTCGTCCCTTATACGCCCCCACTTCCTCGGTCAACCTGCCGGGGCTCGGCACGCTCGATGTCCCGGTGCCGATCTACATGCCGGCGTCGATGTTTCCCGGCAACCTGAACACGTTTGCGGTGACCGCCACCAACATCGACCTCAGCAAGCTGTCCGACGCCCGCGGGAGCGCTTCGCCGTGTCCGCCGATCCCGATTCCGCGCCCAGCGGGTTCTTCGCTCGCGGAACCGTGCCGCAGGAGCAGACCGCGACGACTCGGGACGGCCCGGTGCCGGTTCCCGGCCGGGATCTGTGGCTCGTGCCCTCCGGCAACTTCGGGGTCCGTGTCGTCAAGGACACCGTGCTGGATCAGGTCGGCAAGATCGATCTCGACAACGACGGCCTCGACGATCGCCTCGACGGCCGGATTCGCCCGCCGACCTTTTCCGCGTCGATCGCGGTGGTGCCGGCGTTACGTCAACACCACCACGCTGGATGTCCTCGACCTCGGGCTGCTCGCCGCCGGGCGTGGCGGCCTGATGCTGGTGGATCTGCGCGACATCATCGATCCCGTGGTGGGTGACTGGTCCGACTTCTACGATCTCGATGGGGACGGCATCGACGACCGCATCCTGCGCCGGCTCCCAGTGGGAGGCTTTGCCACCGACGTCGAGTGGTTCCGCTCGCCGGAGGGGCGCGTGATCGCGGTGGTGGCCACCGCGGACACCGGCTCGGTGCCGACCGCGATCGGCTACAACCCGGCGCTCACCACGCCGGGCACCGGTGCAGGCATCGTGGCGATCGACGTCAGGCCGCCCTCGATTCCCTGCCTGGCGTTCCCACCTCGCGGGCTCGCGGCCGACCCCCGGCAACGTCCTCGACCTCGAGCTACGCGGCGGGCCCAATCCCGATCTCGCCGCCGCGGCCGGCGTGGGCGGCGTCGACGCGTATTCGCTGTCGGCCGCGGGCGCACCAGCGGCGGTGACCTTCACCCCGCTCGGCCACGTGACGCTCGACGCGACCTGGGGTGCTCCGGTCGCGCGCGACATGGCGTGGATCTCGAACGCCGGCGACAGCCTCTATCTCGCGGTCGCGGCAGGTGCCGCCGGTATGCAGGTGATCCGCGTGCCGCATGGTTCCGCCCCGATGCTGGTGCTCTCGCAACGAGTGGAAGCTCCGGCCATCGGGGTGGCGAGCAGCGCCTTCGGCTACATCGCGGCCGCGCTCGGCGCGACCGGCGCCACGCTGCTGCGCATGCCCGTGACCCCCGAGCTCGACCAGATCGATCCGCTCGCCGCTCCCCGTACAGCGCCCCGGTGGTGCTGGGGATGGGCGCCACCTGGACCGAGGGTCGGGCACTGCGGCAAGGCCTGTTCGGCGCCTTCTCGAGCTCCACCACCGCGCTCCGCTTCCGCGACTACTTGGGCGGCGCGACCGCGCCCGATCTTCTCTGTGTCGACGGCACGCGCACGTTGATGATCCGCTCGGCCCTGGCCGGCGTGCTCGACGTGCCGATCACCGGGCACCGCAGCGAGACCCCCGGCGTCCGCGTGACGGTAGCGCCCAATCCGGCGCGCGGGCACGTCGAGTTCCGCGTGCTGGCCGACTGGGCCCTGGCTGGCGAACTGGCGCCGCATCAGCCGGTCGAGTTCTCGATCCTCGATGTCCAGGGGACGGGTGACGCGCCGCTGGTCGGTCGGAGAACCCGGCGCGGGGTGAACGGATTACTGGCGCGCGGCGCGCTGGGACGGTCGCGATCCGTCCGGTCGTCCCGCCGCGGCGGGACGCTACTGGGTGCGGGCGTCGCAGCGCGGCGGGTGGTCCGCCCGCGCCGGGTTCCTGCTGCTGCGCTGAGCGCGGCTCACGCGTCGCTCTCGACCAGCTCGCGCACGCCCCTCCGAGTCGCGCGGGATCGGGATCCAGCACCTTGAGCACCATGAGGGTGATGTCATCCCGCGCCTCCCCTCGCCGGCCTGGAACGCTTGCAACGTCTCGAAGATCCGGTCCGCGGTCTGGCGCGCGCTGAGATCGTGCGGCACGGCACGGATCGCGGCGTGGAGCCGGTCCTCGCCGAACAGCTCGCCGCTCGGATCGACCGCCTCGGTGATGCCGTCGGTGTAGAGCACCACGCGGTCTCCGCTCATGAGGTCGAGCGGCTTCCTCCTCGTAGTCGGCCGCCTCCATCACGCCCGAGCACCAGCGCCGCCGCGCTCCAGTAGCAGCTCGCGCGCCGTCGCGACGGGCGACGAACGGGTAGTTGTGCCCGGCGTTCGAGAACGTCATGCGCCCGCTCGGATCCGACGCGCGCGATGAAGAAGGTCGCGAACTGATGCACGGCGGTGCCGCGATAGACGAGCGCGTTGATGTTGCGCGAGGATCTCGGCGACCGAGACGATCGAGGCGCACTGAGTGCGCAGCGATGCCTGCAGCATGCGAGGACAGCGAGCGCCGCGGGCACACCCTTCCCGGCGACGTCCGCCACGGCCAGCACCAACCCGCCGTCGCCGTCCGTGCACCAGGTCGTAGAGGTCGCCACCGACCTCCTTCGAAGGGATGTTCATGCGCGTGGACCTCGAAGCGCGACAGTCTCGGGAACTCGGAGACCAGGAACGAGCGCTGGATCTGCCGCGCCAGCCGCAGCTCCTCCTCGATACGGGCCACCTGCACGCGGTCCCGGACCAGGAGCGCGTTCTGCAGCGAGACCGCCATCTGCGCGGCGAGCGTCGAGAGCAGCGCTCACGTCCTCGGACGTGTACTCGGTGCCGGTGATCTTCTCCCCCAGCAGCAGCCCTCCGACGGTCTCCCCGCGCCAGCGCAGCGGGATCACCAGCGCGACGCCGAGCCGGTCGACCAGCAGCGCGCGCTCCTCCTCGGCGAGCGTGATTCCGGCGGCGTCGGCGACGCGCGAAGCGTCGGATCCTCGGCCGGGAGCCTCACGACAGATCGAGCGCACGCGGCGTGCAGGTCGCTCGGGAATCGGATCCCCGGCTCCGCTCCGCACCGAGCAGCGCCCTCGCGCGGCAGGGCCACGAGGTAACGCGCGGCGCAGGAGCAGCGCGTCGGCGATGGTGCGGATGGAGCTGGTGAGCAGCGTCTCGAGCTCGATCGTGGTCATGCAGGTCGCGCCCGAGATTGCGCAGCACGTTGCGGTGGTCTGCCGGATCGCGCAGCAGCACGCGGTCGAGCGATGTCCTCGAGCCGCGACATGGCCGGCTGGAACGCCACCAGCGCGAACACCAGGAACACCGGCTCGATCACCCGCGCGTCGATGCCGCGCGAAGCTGGTGAGCAGGCGGTTGAGCTGAACCACCACCATCGAGGTAGAAGCCCACCAGCAGCGGCGGTGGCGAACCCGTAGAGGATGCCGCGCCGGGCCAGGAGCTTGGCGTCCAGGAACTTGTGCCGCACGATCGCGTAGGCGATCGCGCCCGAGCCGACCGTGAGCGCCGCGGCGGTGAGCGCCTGAGCGCGCCCGGCCGAGACGCGCAGGTCGAACAAGCGTCGGGATCAGCGAGCCCAGGCTGTAGAGCAGCAGGCACGCTCAGGCCGCCGCTGATGACGCCGCAGCTGCTGGCGCAGCCGCGGGACCGCGCGTGTGCGGTAGCTGTTGGCGAGCAGCGCCACCGCGCCGATCCCGTATACCAGATTCACCAGCGAGAACAGCGCCTGGTGCACCGAGAAGAACAGCACCAGGAACAGTCTCCCGAGGTTGAGCAGCGGCAGCGATGGCGAGCGTGCCCGAGGCGATGTGCGGCTGTCGAGCCACGGGCCCACGAACGACAAGACGAAAAGCAGGACGAAGTGGAAGAGGTGTGGCAGGTACACCAGCAGATCGAAGGGTGGCAGCCACCGCAGCAGGCGCGGCGGCTTGCTCAGCATCCGGGTGAAGCGTCGCTCCTGCGGAAAAAGGCAGGCGAACAGGAACATGCTGGGGAAGAAGAATTCCCACGAGGTAGGCGAAGTGCTGACGGTGGCGTCGGTGGGCGCCGCGGCGTTGCGCCGCGCCCCGCGGCGGCGGCACCGTAGGCTATGGAGCAGGCCGAGGGCGGTGAGGAGGGCGCCGAATCCGCCGAAGAACATCATCAGCGCCACCACGCGGTTGAGCCGCTGTCGCGGGTTCTCGCGCAGCACCGCCACGCCCAGCAGGAATACCAACCCACCGAGCAGCAGGTTGACGGTGGCGAGGAAGAAAGCGAGATTCATCGCGCCCAGGCAGGCTCCAGGATTCGAGAGGTCCCGTCGGCCTACGCGCCGACCCGGCGGTTTGCGGTCCGCAACCATCCTAAGTCCTGCCAAGGAAATAGGCCAAGGGTGATGAGGTCGCGAGCGAGGCTTCCGCTCAACCGCTGCAGCCGGACAGCCGATAACGCAGTTCGCACGCGGCTCCGGCACCCCCGGTGTTCTTCCGACTTCTGGACGAGGCGCGACCGAGGGGCACTGTCATGGCGGACCAGATTCTGATCGTGGACGACGACCCACGGGTCCGCGACGTGCTCGCCCGGTTCCTCGACCGCGAGGGGTACGTGTCGATCCAGACTTCCTCCGGAGAAGAGGCCCTCGAGCGGGTCCGCGAGCACCCGCCAGACCTGGTGCTGCTCGATGTCCAGCTCCCCGGCATCGACGGGTATCGCCGTGTGCCGTCAGCTCAAGGAGAACGAGGCCACGGCCCTGATCCCGATCACGTTCCTCACCGGCACCCAAGACGCGGACGCCCGCACCAAGGGGATCGAAGCGGGCGCCGACGACTTCATCACCAAGCCGTTCGAGTACGGATTGCTGCGCGCGCGGCTGCACGCAGCTACGCGTCAAACGGCTGACCGACCAGCTCGAGAGCACCGAGCTCGTGGTGTTCTCCATGGCGCGCTGGGTCGAGGTGAAGGATCCCTACACCGAGGGCCACCTGCGCCGCATCGCCGGGTACAGCGAGCAAACCGCGATCGCGCTCGGCCTGCCACCCGAGCAGGCGCTGGTCGTCCGCCACGCCGGCGTGCTGCACGACATCGGCAAGATCGGCGTGCGTGAGGAGCTGCTGCGCAAACCCGGTCGCTTGACGCCCGACGAGGAGGCCGAGCTGCGCAAACACGCCGAGTACGGCGCGGCGATCGTCGCGCCCATGCGGTTCGCCGGCGACGTGGCGCCCATCATCCTGGCGCACCACGAGCACTGGGATGGCCGCGGCTATCCCTCCGGCCTCAAGGGAGAGCAGATCTCCGCTCGGCGCGCGCATCATCGCGGTGGTCGACGCCTACGACGCGATGACCAGTGATCGCCCCTACCGCAAGTCGCTGGGCGTGGAGGAAGCGGTGCGACGCCTCGCTGCCGGCACCGGGACCCAATGGGATCCGCACGTGGTCGCGACCTTCCTCCGAGCTGCTCGCCGCCGGCCGCCTCGCGCCGGTCGAGCTGCCCGGACACGAGCCGGTGATCGGGCACCTGCCTTCCTTCCCCGACATCTCCGCGTCGGACCGCCGCGCCGCCTAGTCCTCCAGCGGCACGTTCGTCCGTCCGACCCAGCGCGGCACGGAGTCGCTGCGCTGGCGCAAGAGCAGCTGGAGCTGGCCGACGTGGTGTTGCACGTGGCGCAGGTTGTAGAGCAGCAGCTCGGCATGGCTCAGGCCCAGGCGCTGGAAGCCGGAGGGCTTCGCGGACTGCTCGTCCGTCATCGCCGCGATCGTCGCGCGACACTTGCGACGCGAATGCTCGAGTACGCCTGTAGCTCGGCTTTCGTGTAGATCCGGTCGGGATAGACGCCGGCCGGGTCCATCTCGCCCAGTGTGAAGGCGCCGGGGCGCGAAGCCCTCCGGCGTTCCCGCCATGTAGAAATCGAGCCAGAAGAGCGTGTGATACGCGAGGTACCAGAACGCCTGAGGGGTCGGGCCTTCGCCCCACAGCTCGTCGGGACAGGCCACGATCGCGCCCTCGAGCGCATCGATCGCCCCCCAGATTGCCCCACACCGCGTGCTTGAGCGAGGCGTTCATTCGTCCTCCGTCAGGGACCGTGGTCGACGTGATAGAGGTAGAGGCACCCGGCCGGCCTCGCGACCGGCGGCGTCCCCCACAGCGCGCGGAAGTCGATCTTGACCGGCACGGAGGTGCGACCCTGTTGCGTCGTCATTCGCTGCCATAGACCAACGTAGAAGTAGCTGCTCACCACGATCCAGTCGCTCTCGTGGCTGGGATCGCCCCCGATAAAGGGAATGTAGTCGATGCCGTAGACCGCGGGATCGGTGGTGCCGTGATAAGCGAGGTTCACACGGGCGATGCCGCGCTCGCGGAGCTCGTCACGCAGCGCGATCAATCCCTGCCCCCAGTCCACGTTCGAATCGTTGACCAGCCAGAATCCGGCGCCGGGACCGCCGACCGCACGGTTGAAGAACGACAGATACCAGGGCGTGGCGGCCACCACCTCGACCGCCTGCAGCGCGGCCAGGGCGGCGCCCGCGATCGCCCACCGTCGTGCGCCCGCCACGCCGCCGCGCCGGTGCGTGCGGCCCGCCCCGCGAAGCCGCCGAGCCACACGCACAAGAGCGGCACGAGCGTGAACAGGTAACGGATCCCGATGTTGAGCTGCAGCACGAACACCCCGGCCAGGAGCAGGACCAGGGCGGGGAGCAGCACGAACGCCTCGTGCCATCGCCGACGCCGGCGCCGCGCGGCGAGCACGGGCGTGCGGCGATCGCGCCGAGGAATCCCAGCGGCCACTTGGCGAGCAGCGCGACCGGGAAGTAGGCCCACACGCGCCCGTTGCGGATCTGTCCGAGGAAGAAGGTGGGCGTGTTGCCCTGACCCTCGCGCGACTGGACGTCGAGCCCGTCGACGAAGTCGTCCGGGAACGGTAGACGCAGTGCGGGCACCTGGCGTTGCAGCGACTGGAACAACGCCGAGTGGAAGGTGCGCCCTCCGATCTCCTTCCACGACGTGTGTCCCAGGTAGCCGGCCTGGAGCGCGAGCAGCGTGGTGACCGGGAGCAGCGCGATACCGGCCCACAGCCGTCGCGGATGGCGGAAACGGTGCATCGCGGTTCCGAGCCCGGCGAGCGCCACGAACATCGGGCCGAGCAGCACGGTGGTGAAGCGCGTGAGCGCGGCGCATCCCACCGCCACCGCCAACAGCACCCAGTCCCGCCAGCGCCCGGTGCGCGCGAAGATCCAGAACGCGTACAGCGCGCTCGTGAATGCCAGTCCGGTCGCGACGTCGAGGGTCGCGAGCCCAGCGTGCGCCAGCGCCTCGCACGAGAACGCGTAGAAGCCAAGCGCCAGGAGTCCCCCGGCGGCGCCGTAGAGGCGCCGCGCGAAGCGCCACACCACGAGCCCGAGCAGGCACGAGAGCAGCGCCACGATCATCCGCGCGGCGAAGAACACGGTGTGATAGCGCGCCATGTTGCGGCGCATGAAGGACTCGCCCACCACCCACTGGTCGTGGGTGGCGACCGCACGCGGATCGGGGGCCGGGCACCGGCGAGCAGGGCCGCCGCTCCGCAGGCGGCCTTCACCAGCGGCGGGTTCACGGGCGACACACCGAAATCGCGCCGCGTTACCTCCACCACACCGGCCGGCAGGTGGAAGTTCTCGTCGAAGGTGACCGAGTTGCGGCTGGCGGCCCACAGCGTGAGCGCCAGATGCACGGCCAGCAGCGCCGCGACCCACCTCGCCTCGTGGCGCGGCCGCCAGGAAGAAAGCGACCCCCACGCGAGGACAGCGGCGCGCGGAGCGTTCGCGCGCCTCGGGCTCACCGCCTGAGTCCGCGCCGAGCGCGCTCGACCGACGTAGCGCGCGACGACCGTGGTGCCAATCCCGCCGCGGACGTTGAACTTGCCGATCACGGTCATGCGCCTGGGCTTCACGGCCCTCACCAGGTCGTCGAGGATCTGGTTGGTCGCCTGCTCGAAGAAGTGGCCTTCGTCGCGGAACGACCACAGGTAGAGCTTGAGCGACTTGAGCTCGACGCAGCGCCGGTCGGGCGTGTAGAGCACCACGATGGTGCCGAAGTCCGGCTGCCCGGTGACCGGACACACCGCGGTGTACTCCGGGCACTCGTGCCGGATCACATAGTCACGATCGGGCGCCGGATTGGGGAAGGTTTCGAGCTGGCGGCTCGGCCGAGTGGGCATCGGGTCCTCGGCGTGGATCGAGCACTCTGCGCGAGTTCGGCGCTCACGGTCAAGACCGCGGCCCGATTGGCCCGCGCTGTCGGCGCCGTGCTACGTTCGCGGCCCATGATGCGCGTGTTCCTCGAGACCTACGGCTGCCAGATGAACGTGGCCGACAGCGAGACCGATGGCCGGCGTGCTCGAGGCGCGCCGGCATGACGCTTACCGAGCGTCGCCGAGGACGCCGACGCCATCCTCCTCAACACCTGCGCCATCCGCGAGCACGCCGAGCAGCGCGTGCTCGGTCGGCTCGGCGAATTCGCCCGACCTCAAGCGCCGCCGCCCGGGACTGGTGGTGGGCGTCGCGGGCTGCATGGCGCAGCACCTGCGGTCGCGGCTGCTCGATCGACTCCGCGCGTGCTCGACCTGGTGGTCGGGCCCGACGGCTACCGCGCGCTTCCCGACCTGCTGCGCCGCGCCGCGCGGCGAGCCGGTCGCGCACGTGCGGCTCGACCGCGACGAGACCTACGGCGACCTCGAGCCCCAGCGCGGCCCGGGGTGCGCGCCTGGGTCACCGTCCAGCGCGGCTGCGACAAGTTCTGCACCTACTGCGTCGTGCCCTACACGCGCGGCCGCGAGCGCAGCCTGCCGCTCGACACGACTTGATCGAGCAGGTGCGGCGCGCGGTCGCGTCAGGGCTATCCGCGAAGTCGTGTTCCTCGGCCAGACCGTGAACTCCTATCACGACGGCGCGCGCGACTTCGCCGACCTGTTGCGCGCGGCCGATCGCGGTCGATGGCCTGCTCCGCATCCGCTACACCTCTCCCCATCCGAGCGACATGAGCGACCGCGTGATCGCCGCGATGGCCGAATGCCAGAAAGTGATGCCGCAGGTCCACCTGCCGCTCCAGTCGGCCTCCGATCCGGTGCTGAGCGCCATGGATCGCACCTACACGCTGGAGCAGTACACGGGCGTGGTGCGGCGCCTGCGCGCAGCGATGCCCGGCATCGCGCTCTCGACCGACATCGATCGTCGGCTTCCCTGGCGAGAGCGCCGAGGACTTCGAGCGCACCGCATCGTTCATGCGCGAGGTGCGTTACGACAGCGCGTTCCTCTTCAAGTATTCCGCGCGCCCCGACACCAAGGCGTGGCGCTGGACCGAGACGGTCTCCGAGGAGGAGAAGGGCGAGCGCCTCACCCGCCTGATCGATCTCCAGCAGCGGATCTCGGGCGAGATCCACGACGCGCTGGTCGGGCAGCGAGGTCGAGGTGCTGGTCGAAGAGCAGCGCGCGGCGCGATGCCGGCCAGCTCTACGGCAAGAGCGCGCACTTCAAGACAGTGGTGTTCCGCGACGACGGCACGCCGCCGGGAGCGTTGCGACGGCTGCGCGTGGTGGGCTCGACCTCGCTCACGCTGTTCGGCGCCGACCCGAACGCATCACGCGGCGCTCTCGTGAGCATCGCCGGCACGGCCGAAGCGGCGCCCGCTCGTTGAGAGCGGGCGCCGCGGCCAGTCGACTGACACTCGCTACGGCTGCGACGTAGGACTCGGCAAGGGCTCGGCCACCTCGCTCGGACGCTGGACGTCGAGGAACACCCAGACCCGGCGCCAGCGTCCGCCCTGGCTCTTCGCAGTCACCGAGAGCGCCAGACGGTTCACGGACTTCATGGGCACGCGGTAGTAAGTGCGCCACACCTTGCCCTTCAGGTCGTAAACGAACGACTGGCGCCTGCCGATTCCGTCCCACAGCACCAGCTCGGTCGCGTCGATCGACGCTTCGGCGGTGATCTCGACCGCGGCGCCCGGAGTCACCAGGGTGTCCCCCACCGCGGCAGTGACCTCGGGCGGAAGCGAATCCACGTCGACCACCGGATCGTTCTCCTGGGACTCGCGGGTCGGCGAGCCCGGCGAGCTCGGGGCGACCGCGGTCGCGGTCGCCACGGTGCTCGCCTCGTTCGTGGCCGGCGCGGTGGCCGCGGTGCGTTCACGGTGCTCGCCGCAGCCCCCGACGATAAAACTGATCGCGAACGCGGCCGCGATCAGGCCCAGACCCTCGAGCACCAGCAGCAGCATGGTGTGCGCCACTCGCGCCGCTGGACTTCCTTCTGCTTCTTCTCGTCGTACATCTTCTGCTCCTTCCGGCCGGATATGACCGCGGCGGCAGGGGCACGGCGCCTGCGCTTGCCGCGGCCTGGCGGGCCGAATCGCCTCGGGCCAGGACCGGCGCGAGGAACTCGGCCTCGCGCGACGGTTCAGTCCTTTCTCAGCTCGATGCCGGAATGAACTCCGCTGCGGCGCACGGCGTTGACGGTTCGGGCGGGTTTGCGGGAGCCGGAATCTGTGTCAAGGTGGACACGCTGCCGCGCCCCGCTGACACACAGCGGCGCGGGCGGCACAGGAGCGACATGTTCGAGCCACAGACCGCACACGGCTGGAGCTTGCTCGTCGGGGTGCTGGCCCTGGGCGGTTGTGCGGCTTCGAGCACGCGCGCGCCCTCCCGTCCGTGGTCTGGACCGCTGATCACCGCGCCTACCTGGGCACCCACGATCCCGATGCGCTGGCGGTCGGCGACTCCATCGAGTTCGTCGAGCGCCGCCGCACCGTCGCCACCGGCCGGGTCGCGCGCATCGGCGAAGGCGAGCTCGCAACCGTGTCGATCGGCAGCGGCGGCCTCCGAGGACGTGAAAGATCTGAAGCATCTCTCGGTACGCGTTCACCACCGGGTCCCGGCCCCCATGGATCGACTCCGCGTCGGCTTCCCCTCGGCCCGGCGTGGAACGGCGCTCTTCGCGTGCCGCGGCCTCGAAGCTGCGAACGCCCGGCCCTGCCGGCGCCTTCGCCGCGCGCGATTCCGGAGCGACCATGATCTTCACCGCGCGATTCCACGCTCGTTCTCGGCGCGCGCTGTGGCCGCATCGGCTCGGAGGCGCGGCGCTTCGACGACGTCGCCGACGAGGAGATCGCGCTCGAGCGTGGCGAGATCGACGTGGCGGTCTTCTGGCCGGGAGAGCTGTCAGCGCGCCTGCGCTCCGATCCACGCTGGGCGGGGTTCTCCCTGGCGACACGTCGCCGCGGGATGGCCGCCGTGGAATGGACGGGAGTCGGCGACCCCGATCCCGACTACAGACCGCGGCCGGCGGAGTGTTCCTCGCGCTCAACCGCGACGCCTTTCGTGGCGATCTTGGACCGGCCTCACCGTGGTCCGCGGACATCGACAGCCTTCCCGGTGATACCGGCGGACTGAGCTCCGTGCGTTTCGAGGTCGATCCCCGTTGCCCGGGGCGTGTCGAGCTCCAGCGCGTTCTCGATCGCGCGCGGCCCCCGGACGAGGGTCCACGAGCCCGTCGCGGCACGCTCGACTCTTCTATCTCGACGACCCGCTCACCCCCGAGACTGTGCGGGGACCCAGCGGAGGTCGTGTCATTCCGCTCTTCACGATCCGGTGTCCGGTGCTATACGGCCCCGAGCTGCGCGCTTACGTGAACGCCCTCTCATCCGACTCGCTCGTCGACCTGATCGACTGCCATGTTTCCGAGGGCGAGCGATGAAGACGCTCCGTGCGCGTCTGATCGTCGGCTCGGCACTCATTCGCCGTGGTCCCCATGGCGGTGGCGATGTTCCTGTTCGCGCACCAGATGGACACGCGCGTGCGCGACGAAGCCGCCGACCGGCTGGATGCCGCGCTCGGCGGAATGCAGGCGCAGATCCAGATGGAGCGCGGCCGCATCGCCGATCAGGCTGCAGGCGCTCGGCCGTGATCCCACGCTCAAGCGCCTCTATCTGGTGCGCAGCGGAGCAGCCGCGACCTCGCCGACGACCTCGCCGAGCGCCGGCGACTGCTGGGGCTCGACATCCTGCGTGTCGTCGACGAGGGCGGCGCCACCGTGGCCGAAGCGGCGCCCGGCGATTCCGCGCTTGATCCCGCGCTCATGGCGAGCGCGCCGATCCTGTATCAGGATCAGCCGGTCGGCACGCTGCAAGGCGGCATCCTGCTCGACGCCAACTTCCTCGGCGGGCTCAAGCAACATCGAGCGGCGTGGAGCTCGCGCTCCGGACTCCTCCGGTCGAACCGTGGTGTCCACATTGCCGGGCGTCGCGGAGACGCCCGCGCCGCCGTCGGTGTCGCGCGCCTCCTGAACGCCGGGCGTCCCTATCTGGGCCGAACCCTCCCACTCGCGCTCGAGTCGGCTCCCGGCCTTCAAGCTGCTGGGCATGGTCTCCACGGCTCCATCGATCGGGCGGTGGCTGCACTGCGACTCACGTCGGTGCTGCTGGCGATCGCCGGGCTCGTCCTCGCGGTCGCCCTCGGGAATGCTGTGGTCCTCTCAGGTGTCGGCGCCGGTGGAAGCGCTGGCGAGCTTCTCCACGCGGCTCGCGCAGGGCGAATGGGATGAGCCGCTCGAGCTCCAAAGCGTGCGCGAGCTCGAGACGCTGGGCGAGGCGCTCGATCGCATGCGGCGCGATCTCGCAGAGCTATCGGGCGCGGCTGGTGGTGAGCGAGCGCCAGGCGGCGTGGAGCCAGATGGCGCGCGAGGTCGCGCACGAGATCCAGAATCCACTGACCCCGATCGCGATCTCGGTGGCGGATCTGAAGCGCAGCTACGAGCAACACCATCCCGACTTCCCGCGCGTCCTCGAGCAGGCGGTACGCACGGTCGGCGAGGAAGTCGCCGCCTTGAAGCGGCTGCTCCGGGAGTTCTCCGAGTTCGGGCGCTTCCCCGCGCCGCAACCGGCGCCGTGCCGGGTCGACGAGCTCGTGACCGATCTCGCGGCGCTCTATCGCGCCGAGGTCGACGCCGGACGCCTGACGTTCACGCGCGCCGGCACGGATCCCGCCATCTTCGCCGACGCCGGGCAGCTCGGGCGCGCGCTGGTCAACCTGATCAAGAACGGGCTCGAGGCGATCGGCGGTCCCCAGGGGCGGGTCGAGGTCTCGGTCGCCACGCTCGGCGACGCCATGGAGTTCGTGGTCGCCGACGACGGACCGGGGCTGACCCCCGAGCAGCGCGCCCATCTGTTCGTGCCGGGCTTCACCACCAAGGCCCGGGCAGTGGGCTGGGACTCACCCTGGTCGAGCGCATCGCCAGCGATCACCACGGCACCGTCGCCGCGGAGCCCGGACACGCGCGGCGGCACCGTGATGCGCATGCGTCTTCCCCTGCGCGCGAGGAGCTGAGCATGCCGGCCGTGCTGATCGTCGACGACCAAGCCCACATCCGCTCGAGCCTCGAAGGCGCGCTGGGTCGCGAGGGCTATCAGGTCCACAGCACGGGATCGATCGCCGAGGCGCGCGCCACGCTCGGCGAGGCGTTCGACTTCGTGCTTGCTCGACGTGCGGCTTCCCGACGGGAATGGACTCGACCTCCTCGCCGAGATCGTCGGCGGCACCCCGATACCATCACGATCATGATGTCGGGCCACGCCACCATCGACGACGGCGGTCCAGGCCACGCGGCTCGGAGCGTTCGACTTCCTCGAGAAGCCGCTCTCGCTCGAGCGGCTGCTCGGTGCTGCTGCGCAACGCGTCGGAGCGCCGCGCTCTGACCGCCGAGAACCGGCGGCTCTCCGCCGCGTGGTCGTTGCCGATCGTCGGCCGCTCGGCGCCGATCCAGCGACTGCTCGGCGAGATCGAGCGCGCCGGCCCGAGCGCCGCGCGCGTGCTGATCCAGGGCGAGCACGGCACCGGCAAGGAGCTGGTGGCGCGCGCGCTCCATGCCAGCGAGCCCGCGCCACGCCATGCCGTTCGTGGCGGTGAACTGCGCGGCGATTCCCGAGGAGCTGATCGAGTCGGAGCTGTTCGGCCACGAGCGCGGCGCCTTCACCGGCGCGACGCAGGCACGCCGCGGGCGCTTCGAGGAGGCGCACGGCGGCACGCTGTTCCTCGACGAGGTCGGCGACCTGAGCCGCGCGCGCAGACCAAGCTGCTGCGGGTGCTGCAGGAGGGCGAGCTGACGCGCCTGGGCGGCAGCCGCCCGCTCACGCGTCGACGTGCGCGTCGTGTCGGCCACTACAACCATGACCTCGGCGAGCGCACGTCGCGACGGGCGCTTCCGCGAGGACCTCTACTTCCGCCTCGCGGTGATCCCGCTCACCGTGCCGCGCTGCGCGAGCGACGCGCGGACCTCCCGCTCCTGGTCGAGCACTTCGGCGCGGCCCTCGCGCGCGAGGCCGGCATCAGCCGAGACGCTTCACCGCCGCGGCCGTCGAGCGGCTCGGGCGCTACGAATCCCCGGCAACGTGCGTGAGCTGCGCAACCTGATCGAGCGGCTCCTGATCATGAGCCGCGGGCCGTCGATCGGAGCGGAGGACGTGCAGGCCGTGCTGCCCGAGGCCCGTCCGCGGCCGGGGACGCGGCGACACCGCAACGTCTCGCCGATTCGGTTCAGGAGTTCGAGCGCCAGGCCATCGAGCCGGCGCTGCGCGCCGCGGACGGCAGCATGACCCAGGCGGCGGCGACCCTCGGCCTCGAGCGCAGCCACCTGTACAAGAAGATGCGCCGGCTCGGCATGCGCGTGGACTCCTCCGAGTAGGCGCTCAGCCTGCGCGGTCTGCTCGCTCCCAGGCCAGCAGTCCCGCGCCGATCACTCCCGCACGCTCGCCGAGCGCGGCCGGCACCACGGCGAGACGCCGGCCATGCGAGGACAGCGTGTAACGCGCCACCGCGTCGCGCAGCACGCCGAACAGCGTGTCGCCGGCGCGTGCCACGCCGCCCCGATCACCACCACTTCGGGATCGAACAGCGCCGCGGCCGTGGCGATCGCCGCGCCGAGGCGGTCCGCGAAGCGATCGACCACGCGCGCGGCGCGCACGTCGCCGGGCCGCGGCGCGCGCGAAGACGGTCGCGGTCTCCGGCGGCTCGAGGCCCAGCTCGCGCGCATCGATCTCGAGCCCGCTGCCCGAGGCTTCGGGCTCGACGCAGTCGGGCACGCCGCAGCGGCACGCACGGCCGAGGCGGCCGAGCGGGACATGTCCGAGCTCTCCGGCGCCGCCGTGGGCGCCGCGAAACACTGCGCCGTCGATCACGATCCCGCAGCCGATGCCGGTGCCGAGCGTGACCGTCAGCGAGACACGCGTGCCGCCGCGCGGCCCCGAGCCGATGCTCGGCGAGCGCCGCCAGGTTCGCGTCGTTGTCCACGGCGACCGCGAGTCCCGTGCGCGCCGCGACCTCGTCCGCGAGGGCGAAGTCGCGCCAGTGAGGCAGGTGGGCGGTCCGATCGATCAGTTTTCCGCTCGTTGGATCGATCACGCCCGGGCATCCCAGCCCGAGCACGACGAACGCCTCGGCCACGTGCTCACGCTGCGCCCCCACCGCCGCGACGATCGCCTCGAGCGGCGCCACGGCGCTCCGCTCGGCGCCCGAGGGCCGGCGCTCGAAGCCTGCGAGCGAGCCGTCGCTGGCGCACGCGCCCCGACTTGAGATCAGTGCCGCCCAGGTCGAGGCCCAAGGCAAACGATTCGTCGTGCTTCACCGCGCGACGCTAACACAGCGATTCCAGCTCGTAACGATTGACCGCCTCGGCCCGGCTCTCCTACGTTCACCGGCTCCGATGCCTCTCTTCGATCGACGACTCCTCGGCGCTCCTCATCGTCGCGGTCTGGGCCTCGACCGCCCACGCGGCGGTGCGCGACACCAGCCTCGCGCTCCCCGGGCTCGCGGCCCCCGTTACCGTCACCACCGACGTCCACGGCATCCCGCACGTGCGCGCGAGCAATCTTCCGGACCTCTACCTGGCGTGGGATCTCGTCACCGCGCGCGACCGCCTGTGGCAGATCGAGTACGGTCGCCGCGCGTCGAGCGGCCGGCTGTGGAGTGGTTCGGCAATCGCGCCCTGCGCGGGACGGAGGCGCGCAGCTCTTCGAGCTGCCGACGAGCGCGCCGTCGCGATCTGGAAGCGCGATTCCCTCGACGCCCGAGCAGCGCGTGCCGCTCGAGCGCTTCGCGGTCGGGATCAACGCTTGGCTGGCGCTGTGCCGGCGCGGCGCGCGTCCCCGGCCCGTCGAGTTCGTGCGCCTCGGCCGCCATCCCGCGGACTGGCGACCCGAGGACTGCATCCTGTTCCCGCTCGCGCAGGGCGTCCTGCTCGATCTCGAGCTCCCCGAGCTGGCCGAGGCCGAGACGCTCCGCACGCATGACCCGCTGTGGTTCGAGCGGCGGCGCCGTTACGAATCCGACTGGATCATCCCCACCATTCCCGACAGCCGTCGCCGCGGCGCTGTACGGGCGACCCACGCGGCCGCGCCTCCCTGGACGTCCGAGCGAAGGGGGCGCGGGTCGGGCACAATCTCCCCCGCCCTGGGAGGTCGCGCACGAGCCGGAGCTGGGAGCGTGAGCGACGCGTTCGTGGTCGGGCCCGCGCGCACGGTGAACGGCGCGCCCCTGCTCGCCAACGACGTCCACCCGAGCTTCACCGCGCCCGGTCCGTTCCACGTGGATCCACGTGACCGTGTGCCCGACACGGTGGACGCGGCCTGGCGCGTGCGTCCCGGGCTACCGATCGTCGTGAGCGGTCGCAACCGGCGCGCGGCGTGGGGCATCACGTCCTCGCCGCCGACATGATGGATCTCTACGCCGACACGCTGTCGGCCGACGGGCGCTCGGTGCGGTGGCGCGGCCGATGGGTGCCGCTGCGCCAGGCGGACTACACGATGCGGTTCCATCTGCTCGGCTTGCCGCTCCCGACATTCGACAGAAGCGCCGCTACACGCCGCACGGCCCGGTGATCAGCTACGACCGCAAGCGGCGCATCGCGGTGGCGGTGCGCTGGACGGCGCTCGAGCAACCGATCACGCTCGCGAGCCTGATCGGTCTCGAGCGCTCGCACGACGTGGACGAGATCGGGCGGCGGGTGCGCACGCTGGTCACACCAGCGCTCAACGTGATGGCGGCCGACGTGGACGGCCACGCGCGCTACCAGACCGCCGGCGCCCTGCCGCGACGCGGCTTCGATCCCGGATTCGGCGTGCTGCCCGGCGACGGCCGCCACGAATCGGCTCGGGGTCATCGTCCCCGACTCGATGCCGGCCTGGGACGTGCCGCGCGCGGGGTTCGCGGTCAACGGCAACAACCTGCCGATCGGCTCGCCGTATCCCCGAGGCGCTGCCGCGCTACGACTGGATCCAGGATCGCGCCGCGCGCATGAGCCAGCGCCTCGCCGGCGACGCGCACGTCACGCTCGACGACGCGCGCAGCGTTCAGAACGACGTCTATCTCACGCGCGGCCGAGCGCTTCCTCCCACGGCTATTCACCTGCATCGATCTCGGTGGCCTCCTCGCTTCCCGACACCGCCCGCGCCGCGCTCGACACGTTGCGCGCCTGGGATCGCCTGTGCCTGAGGAATCGCGTGGCGCCCACCCTGTTCCGCGCCTGGCTCGCGACCTTCCTCGAGCGCTTCGACCTGGCGGACGCGCCCGGGCTCGCGGCGGCGGCGCGCTCGATGGACGCGCACCCGAAGCGCTGCGCGACACGCGGGGCAAGCCCGTGCGGGCCGCCACCGCCGCCGCCATGTCCTGGAGCAGGCACTGACCGAGCTCGAGCAGAAGCTCGGACCCGACCCGGTCATTGGTGGTGGGGCGTGGCGCACCAGGCGCATTTCCGCCATGCGTTGGCCTGGCGCGACGCGACGCTCGAGCCGCCGATGGTGCGGCGGTGGACGGCGACAACAGCTCGCCGTGCGTGGGGCCCTCACGCGTGCCGAAGAGCTTCTGGCGTGACGTTCGGTCCGACCTGGCGCCACCTCGTGGATCTGGCGGTGCCCGACTCGTCGCTCGCCGTGATCCCGCCCGGCAACACCGGCGATGGAGCGCACTGCACGGACCAGCTACAGCGCTGGGCCGACCATCGCTACGTGCCGCTCTACCTGGATCCGGATCGGATCGCGGCCGCGGCGGAGAGCGAGTGGCGTCTCGTGCCGGACCAGAAGAGTCGCTGAGGGCGAATCACCAGCGGGTGACCCAGGGGCTCCGGAGCAAGGAGTCCAGCGATGCGGCATCGAACACCTCGACCTCTCCGGTCGGCGCGTACACGACGTACCTGCGCCGTGCCATGGGCTGGCCCAGAGTCGATGCGAACGTGACGGAATCGACCGCGGGAATGAGAGCACGAACTCCGACTCCATCGAACAAGGCCGTCTTCACGTTTGCCTCGGGATAAAGCTCTTGGGCGGGTGGAGGCGACTCACCGCTACCCTCACGATGCGCGCGATGAGGGCCAGCCGCTCACGCATGGTGAAGACGAGGGTCCGTCCCGGTGGGATCGCCGCGGCCTGCAGGCCATCGATCGCTCGCTCGGCGATGAGCGCACGATCGACGATCGGATCCCCTCGCAAGCCTGGTAGACGGGCGAAGGCCGCAGTTCCATCTGGGTGACGGAGTCGGGCGCCATTCCAGGTCAGAGGATCCAGGAGAAGCCGGCGATGCTCCACGCGAGAGTCGACGTCGGCGACCATCCCCTAGCGTGCCGAGCTGCGGGTTTCGCAGAATCTGCCTTGGCCACGGAGTCGAACCAGGTGTCGACGAGCAGGGCGAGGCAGGCGCTCGCGGCGACCAAGGGTAGATACAGGTAGTACCGATAGGTGTGGTTGCGTAGCGGCAGGACCGGGATCAGAAGGAGAAGAAAAGCTTGCGACGGCAACCAGCCAGCCTCGTCGTCGCAACGCGGGCCATAGGGCCAGCAGTCCCGCGATCACCAAGGCTCCCACGGCGAATCCAAAGACCGCCGGATTCTGGCGGTCCACGAAGCGCATCCCCGGCTTGAGCAATACGAGGTCGACCGTCCACGCGACGTAGGTGAGCAGATTGCCGAGAAGCGGCGCGCCGAAATCCAGAGCGTACGCCCGGCCCAGATTCGAATGGCGCCGCGACCCTGGCAGCGAGCCAGAACGATGGCATAGAGAACGCTCAGCGACGCCAGCGTCACCGTCGTCCATGCCCACGCCCTTCGCGATTTCGGCGCGCCCGGCTTGGTCGCTCGCCACCAGTCCAGCAGCGCGATGACTCCCGGCAAGGGCAGGACCGATTCCTTGCAGAGGAGCGCTGCCCCAGAAGGCGGGGACCGCGAGCCAGCGCTCTCTTCCCTCCCGCAACGACAGCATCACCGTGATCAGCGCCAGGGTCGTCGCCATGAGGTCGGCACGAGCCGACAGCCAGTAGAGGGCGGTGAGCTGCGCCGGGTGAACCGCGAAGAGGCTGGAGCCGATCAGCGCGGCTGGCCTGCGAACTTGTTTGCAGAGCAGCCAGAAGACCAGCCCGGCATTCAAACAGTGGGCCGCCAGACTGACCACGTGATAAGGCAGCGGACGGTCTCCAAACAGGCGGATAGAAGACGTCCATGAACGTCTGGACCGAGAGGAAGCGCCAGAGCTGCAGATGACGCGGGTAGACACCCACCGCGACCGCCAGCCCGCGGAAATCCTCTTGCGCGCAAGTAGAGGTGGAGCGCGCCTCGGAACACGAGAACCGCTCCGAAGACGAGCAGCGCGACCGGGACGAGCCCGCCGGCCCGCGCTAGGACATCTCTAGAAGGCTGCGACGTCGCGGATCGCCTTCAAGCAGGTCGTCCTTCTGCGGGAGGATGTAGTCCTCGGCCACCGGCGAGTACGCCACCATCGTATCGAGCGCCGGCGACCGCCGCACCGGTGCGTCGAGATCCATGAAGCACTCCTCGGCGATGCGCGCCGCGACTTCGCGCGCCGTAGCCGCAGAACAGCGTGTCCTCGTGCGCCACGATCACGCGTCCGGTCTTCTTGACCGAGCGCGCGACGCTCTCGAAGTCGAGCGGCTGCCAGCGTGCGCAGGTCGAGGATCTCGGCCTCGATGCCCTCCTCCGCGGCCTCCTGGGCCGCCAGGAACGTGCGCTGCACCAGCGCGCCGTAGGTGACGACCGTCACGTCGTGGCCGTCGCGCACCAGCCGCGCCTTGCCGAACGGCACGGTGTACGTCGGGGCCGGGATACGGCGACTTCGCGTAAGGCTGGCGATAGAGATGCTTGTGCTCGAGGAACAGCACCGGATCCTCGGAGCGCAGCGCGGTGCGCAGCAGGCCGTTGGCGTCGCTGGCGATGCTCGGGATCACCACCCGCAGCCCGGGCAAATGCGCGAACAGGCTCTCGCCGCACTGGCTGTGATAGGGCGCGCCGCCCTGCAGGTAGCCGCCGTACGCGACGCGGATGATCACCGGGGCCGAGAACGCGTTGTTCGAGCGCCAGCGCAGGTTGGAGAGCTCGTTGCGGATCTGCATCATCGCCGGCCAGATGTAGTCGAAGAACTGGATCTCGACCACCGGGCGGAAGCCGAGGGTCGCGAGCCCGATCGCCCGGCCGACGATGTTGGCCTCGGCGAGCGGCGAGTTGTAGACGCGCTTGCCGCCGTAGAGCTTCTGCAGTCCCCACGTCACGCCGAACACTCCGCCCTTGCCCTTGGTCTCGCCCAGCACATCTCGCGCGAAGCGTCGGCGATGTCCTCGCCGAACAGGATGATGCGCGGATCGCGCGCCATCTCGTCGCGCAGGCAGTAGTTGATGAGCTGGAGCAATGTCTCCTGCTGCTCGCGGCCGCCGCATCGTGCCTGGCTCCACGTCGAAGCGCGTCGAGGTCGGATCGACGTCCGGCGAGTAGACGTAGCGCGTCACGGTCTCGGGATCCGGCTGCTTGCTGCTGCAGCGCCTCGTCGCTGGCGCGCCCGCACCTCGGCCTGCACCTCCTGGTGGAGCTGCTCGAGGCCGGGCTCGTCGAGGAAGCCTTCCTCGACCAGGAAGCGCGAAGTTCCCGAGACAATCCCGCTGCGCTCTCGGCCTCGCGCTCGGCCGGTCGATTTGTACTTGCTCTCGTCGTCCGACATCGAGTGCGAGTAGGGCCGCGTGACCAGCGCGCGCACGAACGCCGGTCCCTTGCGCGCGCGACAGTGCGCGATCGCCTCCTTGAGCACGCCGTACGACTCGACCGGATCGTTGCCGTTGATCTCGCCGACCCAGAAGAGGTTCGGGAAATTCTTCACCAGGGTCGCCACGTTGCCGCCCGCGGTCTGCACGTCGACCGGCACCGAGATCGCGTAGCCGTTGTCCTCGACCAGGAACAGCACCGGCAGCTTCAGATTGCAGGCGCTGTTCATCGCCTCCCAGAACTCGCCCTCGCTGGTCGCCCCGTCGCCGGTCGTGACCAGGACCACTTCGTCGCCCTTGGCCTCGCCCCGGAGCTCCGGGTACGTGCGCCTCGAGGTCCTTGTACTTCACGACCGCCTCGGCCGCGCCCACCGCCTGCAGGAACTGGGTGCCGGTCGGGCTCGACTGCGACACGATGTTGAGCTTCTGGTGGCCCCAGTGGCTCGGCATCTGCCGGCCGCCCGAGTTCGGATCGTCCGCCGCCGCGACGGCCGAGCCAGCAGCATCTCCTTCGGCGTCATCCCGAGCTGGAGACACAGCGCCCGATCACGGTAGTAGGGATAGAACCAGTCGTAGCCGGGGCCGGAGCAGCTTGCCGGCGGCCACCAGCACGCCCTCGTGCCCCGCACCCGAGATCTGGAAGAAGATCAGGTTGAGCTTCTTGAGCCGGATCTCCTCGTCGTCCAGGCGACGCGAGGTGACCATGGTGCGGTAGAGACCGATCAGGTCCTCGGCCGTGAGTCCGTGGTAGCGGCTGGAAGCCGCTGCGCCCGTGCGCGTCGCTGCCATGGCTGGGTCTCCCGTGCGTAGTCGAAACGCTTTTGTCTCCAGCCTACAGGAGCGCCCCAAGCACGATCAACCCATTGCCGCCGAAGGGCGATCACCGCCAGTCGACAGGCCGGGGGAAGGAATTCATTGGTGGTGGCTCTCGACCTGGGACTAGACTTTCCGTCGAGCCGCAGGAGGACCCATGCCATCCACCGTGAGAATCCGGATTGACGGCCACGTGTCATCACTCCTCTTGTTGGCCGTCCTCGCAGTCACAGAGCTTCGGATCTCGCAGCATGCCGCCGGCCGCCAATCTGAGCAACCCTTTGTGCTTGCCGATCCATCGGTGATCAGTGGGATCACCTTGACGTCCGACCTCGACCGCGACGGGGTTCAGGATATGGTTCTGATGTCGCCGTCGGTCAGAGTCTTCCATGGGAACGGGGACGGCACCTTCCGCGAGGTCCAGACCTTCTCGCCCGCTGGCGTATGGCCCGCGCTCGCCGACCTCAACGGTGACCTCTATCCCGGATCTGGTGTGGACGATCGAGACGAATCCCAGCACCGTCAGGGTGAAGCTCAACAATCAGGATGGCACTTTCGGGCCGGAGCTCTCGATCTTGGCGAGTGGCCGTTCCATGCATCTCCAAGACGTGAACGGTGACGGCAAACGGGACATGGTCTACCTCGAGACCACGAATCTCATGGTGCGATTGGGTAACGGCGACGGCACCTTCGGCGCTTCGCCAACACCTACCCGACGGCAAACACCGCCCAGGAGTTGGAGATCGTGGACCTCAACGGCGATGGAAAGCTGGACGTGGTGGTCATCAACAACAACACTCTCTCTTCCTTCCTCGGAAACGGAAACGGACATTCCAGGCTCGAATCGACCTGTGGCGACCCCTCCGGTAGTCAGGACGTGGCGCTCGGGGATCTCAACGAGGACGGTAAGATCGACGCCGTCGTGGGGTCGACCCTCGGCTTCGTGTTCTTCCACCTCGGCAACGGTGACGGCTCGTTTGGCGGAGCCAATCTGTTGCCGTCGGAACCCAACCGGATTCAGATCGCCCTCGGTGACTTCAACCAGGATGGCCATCTCGACATCGCCGCGTCGGGCCAGAACCCCGCCTCGGGCCAGATCATCGTCACCACGCTCTTGGGCAACGGAGGCGGCGGCTTCGCCCCAGCCGCCTCGTGGGACGTCGCCGGCGCGGGAACTCTCCAGGTGGGCGACCTGGACGGCGATGGCTTCACCGATCTGCTCATGAACAATTCTCTTCTGTTCGAAACGGCGATGGAACCTTCGGGAAGATCCATCGCGCCGCCACGGCCGCCGACCCGGAGAAGGTGGTGCTGGGAGACGTGGATCACGACGGGGACAAACGACGCCGTCTCAGCCAATCTGAGCTCGTCGACGGTCACCGTGGCGCTCGGCAACGGGGACGGGACGCTGGGCACGGGCGCGTCCTATGCGACGGGCACTTCGCCAAAGGCCGTCGCGCTCGGCGACATAAACCACGATCTCTTGCTGGACATCGTCACCGCGAACGGCGCGGGCAGCGTTTCCGTTCTGACAGGGCTGGGTGGCGGTGCATTCGCACCCAAGACCGACATCGCCGTCGGGCCTGCCGCGAACGACGTCGAGCTCGCCGACTTGGACGGGGACGGGAACCTGACCTCATCGTGGGGCGACAGGGAGCTCTCTCCGTCCTCCGCGGCCAGGGCAATGGGTCCTTCCTGCCTCAGGTCAACTACCAGGTGATCCAGGGGCCATTAGCCGTCGAAGCTGTGGACATGAACAACGACGGGAAGCTCGACGCGGTTACATGGGATCGAACGTCCGGACCGCTGGGCACTAGCTACATCCTGGTCTATCCCGGAAATGGCCTCGGTGGTTCCGGCAACGCGAACGCCTACCCCTTCGCCCAAAGTGGGGGATACACGGCCTTGGAGACCGCAGACCTCAATGCGGACGGCAAGATCGATGTCCTGGAGGGTGGTGACGGGGGCGGAGCCACTCTCCACGTGTTCTGGGGCAACGGGGACGGGACGATACAGGTCCCAGGCACCAGTCTCGGCGTCAGCGTCGCCAATGTCGCCGCCGGTGACGTGTCAACAATGATGGGCGCATGGACCTTGTCATCACGCCCTTCCCGTCGGGCGGGAGCTTCGGCTCCAAGTCCTGTATGGGGACGGACCCGGCACGTTCTCCAAGCGCGAACCTCGGAGGCGGGCAGAACCCCTTGGCGTCGCCATCGGCTTCATGCACCCGGCGGGCGCACCCGATGTCGTCATCTCCAACCACGGTCGGGAACAACATCGCCGTCCTGCTGAATCGTCAGCCCACCGTTGACGTGGTCCTCGTCGCGGGCACCGATCGCGACGCTTTCGTTGCGGGGGCATCCCAATCCGGCTCGCTCAGGATTCGTGGCCGAGGTGCGGCAAGCGAATCGAGTGGTCGCCAAGGTGAGTATCCGCGATCTGTCTGGACGCTTGATCCGCTCGCTTCGCACGGGAGAGATTCCTCCGGCGTCACTTCCATTCCTTGGGACCCTGACGGACGAACGAGGACGGCGGGTTCCCCTCCGGCCTCTACATCGCGGAGGTGAGGAGTGGAGATGGCGTCGCGCAGACCCGATTGACGGTGCTCCGATAGATCATCGTCGGCCCCGGGCAGGGGGCATCATTCGGAAGAAGATGATGTAGCGCCGTCAGTACCCCAGCGCGCAGCCCGTCCTTGCGCTTCTCGGTCGCTCCGCAGTACGCGCCGCTCTTCGGATCGCGCCAGATCGCCTGGTAGCCACCGTACGCGCCGACCGCCTCGGACTCGATCACGTGGCCGCGGCGCTTGAGCTCGTCGAGGACCGACTGCGGGCAGGCCGTCCTCGATGTGCAGCACGCCGCCGCCGGTCATGACGGTGCCCGGTCGGCTCGCTCGAGTCGGTGTGATGGAAGCGGATCGCGTCGCCGGCCTCCTGCAGGTTCATGCCGAGGTCGAACAGGTTCGACCAGCACCTGCGACGTGTCCCTGCGGCTGCATGTCGCCGCCCATCAGGCCGAAGGCCATGAGCGGCTGCGCCGTCCTGGGTGACGAACGCCGGAATGATGGTGTGGAATGGACGCTTGCCCGGCTCCAGTCGGTTCGGGTGGCCCTCCTTGAGCGCGAAGCAGTCCGCCGCGATCCTGCAGCCCGAAGCCGACGTCGGGCACGACGTAGCCGGAGCCGAAGCCGGTGTAGTTGCTCTGGATGAGCGAGACCATCATGCCGTTCTGGTCGGCGGTGCAGAGATAGGTCGTGCCGCGCTTGCTGATCGCGGCGAGGTCGCCGGGCGTGTCGGTCTGCGCCGCCTGCTGCATGTCGATCGTCGCGGCGCGCTGCTTCGCGTAGTCCTTCGACAGAAGCTGCTCCACCGGGACCTTCACGAACGCCGGGTCGGCGTAATAGCGCGCGCGGTCGGCGAACGCCAGCTTCTTGGCCTCGACCAGCACGTGCCAGAAGTCCGCCGAGTCGCGGCCCATCGACCTTGAGGTCGTAGCCCTCGATCAGGTTCAGCATCTGCGAGCGCCGCGAGCCCCTGGCCGTTGGGCGGCAGCTCCCACACGGTGACGCCGCGGTAGGTCGGTCGAGATCGGCGCGTCCCAGGTCGAGTGGTGCTTCGCGAAGTCCTCCATCGCGAAGAATCCGCCGTTGGCGTTCGAGTAAGCGCACGATCGCCTCGGCGATCGGCCCTTGTAGTAGGCGTCGCGACCCTTCGTCGCGAGCAGCCGCAGCGTCTTCGCGAGCGCCGGGTTCTTGAAGATCTCGCCCTCGGCGCGGCGCTGCCCGCCCGGCATGAAGACCTCCGTGAAGCCGGGCTTGTCGCCGAAACGCTTGACGCTCGACGCCCAGTTCGTCGGCGATCACCGGGCGAGAGCGGGAAGCCGTCCTCGCGCGTAGTGGATCGCGGGCGCGAGCAGCTCGCTTCATCGGCAGCTTGCCGTACTTGCGCGTGCAGCTCGAACCATCCGTCGCGCGCAGCCCGGCACCGTCCACGAGTACGGCGAGTAGAGCGGGATCGTGCCGTCCTTCTCGGGCGGCACCTTGTCGGCGGTGAGCGCGAGCGGCGCGCGGCCCGACGCGTTGAGGCCCATGCAGCTTGCTTGGTCTTCGGATCCCAGACGATGGCGAACAGGTCGCCGCCCGAGGCCGTTCGCGGTGGGCTCCATCAGACCGAGGCACGCGTTCGACCGCGATCGCCGCGTCGACGGCGTGCCGCCCCTTCTTGAGCACGTCGATCCCGACCTGCACGGCCAGCGGCTGCGCGGCGCACACCATGCCGTGCTGCGCCCACACCACGGAACGGGTCGCCTGGCCGCGCCCCGGACACGGCGATCGACGGCAGCATCATGAGGCCGGCGACGCACCGGGCCGCGACGCCGAGCTTCTGACCGAATCCGCGCATGGGAGATCCTCCTCGACGGCCGCGACCGGGGTTCTCATCGTGGCCTGGGCATCCGCCTCGGGTTGAAGGTTGCGGCTCGGCGCGCGCCGGGCCGGGGCGGGCGCCCGGATGGCCTTCCGCGCAGCGATGGGGTGCGGCGGCAGCCTAACCCCGGCCCGAGCCCAGCTTCAACTTCGGGGCTCCCCTCGGTTACTCTGCCGCGAAACTGGCGATCACGGGACAGACCGACAGCCGAAGGGGATTGACTCCGTACATGGATACGGACTCCACACTGTCCGCGGATACGAACGCCGAGGGGGGACGCCCGCACGATCGGAGGTCACCATGAAGGTCGCACGTGGATTTCTGCCATTCTTGATCACCCTGGCGTTTGGCTACCGCCGCCGCCCTGCGGCCGCCGAATCGCACGCGAGCCTCGGGGTCAACTTCAGTCTCGTCGGGCTCGACCGAGACCGAGACCAGCACGCTGGCTTCTGTTCCGGAACGACGTGCTGTTCGGGCTCCAGCCGGGTCTCCGCCTCGGCTTCCCGCGGCGAAGCGGGCATGGATGACTTCTACTTCGACACCGGCTTCGTGGTCCTCGAGTCGTCGAGCCTCTGGTCGCTCACGGTGAACTACCAACGCAACCTCGCGCACTCGGCCACGGCGCCCTACCTCACCGTGGGCGGAGGCTTTCGCACCGAAAGCACCGGCGGCGGCGGCGGGGACACGGGGACGCTGGTGGGTGGCCTTCGGCGTGATTCACCGTCTGGCCGACGACCACGGCACGCTGCGCCTCGAGCTGCGTCTGACGTGCTCGACGATCCCAACCTGAGCTCGACGCTCAAGTCGTTCGGCGTGAAGGCCGGCTTCGACGTGTGGGTGCGGTAGCGGCGGGGTCGGGATATACTCTCGTGCTCTTTCCGGATCATCATCCCCAGGGACGCGAGGAACCCGCGATGGCCCGCTTCACCGGCACGGACTCCTCTACGAGATCGATACGCTGCTCCACCGAGGACGAGCGCCAGATCCGCGACCACGTGCGCGACTGGGTCGAGGAGCGCTACCTCCCGCTGATCGAGAGGCGCTACGAGGAGGCGCTGCTTCCCGCACGAGGTCATTCCCGAGATCGCCGAGATGGGGCCTGCTCGGCGCGACGCTGCCGAGAAGTACGGCTGCGCCGGCGTATCGCCACCGCCTACGGCCTCGCGATGCAGGAGCTGGAGCGCGGCGACTCGGGCCTGCGCTCGTTCGCCTCGGTGCAGGGCTCGCTCGTGATGTACCCGATCTACGCCTACGGCTCCGAGGAGCAGCGCATGAAGTGGCTGCCGACGCTGGCCAAGGGCGAGGTGATCGGCTGCTTCGGGCTCACCGAGCCCGACTTCGGCTCCGACCCCGGCGGCATGATCACGCGCGCGCAGCAAGGTGGACGGCGGCTACGTCCTCAACGGCGCCAAGATGTGGATCACCAACGGCACGGTCGCGGACGTCGCGATCGTGTGGGCCAAGCTGCAAGAACGAGGCGCACGGGCAAGGACGAGATCCGCGGCTTCCTGGTCGAGACAGGGCATGAAGGGCTTCTCGGCGCCCGAGCAGAAGCGCAAGCACTCGCCTGCGCGCCTCGGTCACCAGCGAGCTGATCCTCCAGGACGTGTTCGTGCCCGAGGACGAACCTGCTGCCCGAACGTCGCAGGGCTCAAGGGCCCGCTCGGCTGCCTGTCGCAGGCGCGCTTCGGCATCGCGTTCGGCGTGGTGGGCGCGGCGATGGCGTGCTTCCACGCCGCCGCCGAGTACCGCAAGAGCCGCGATCATGTTCGGCAAGCCGATCGGCGGCGTTCCAGCTCGTGCAGGCAGAAGCTGGCCGACATGCTGACCGAGATCACCAAGGCGCAGCTCCTGTGCGTGCAGCTCGGGCGCTCAAGGAAGCGCGGCACGGTGAAGCCGGAGCAGATCTCGCTCGCCAAGCGCAACAACTGCGAGATCGCGCTCGACATCGCGCGCCAGGCGCGCGACATCCTGGCGCCAACGGCATCACCGCCGAGTATCCGGTGATGCGCCACATGTGCAACCTCGAGTCGGTCAAGACCTACGAGGGCACGCACAACATCCACACGCTGGTGCTCGGCGAGGCGGTCACGGGACTCGCCGCGTACCGGTAGCGGAGTTCGCGCCATGCCGAGCCCGCCACGCCTCGCCCGGCGCCGCACGCAGGACCCGGTGGCCCACCTCGTCCGCTGGCTCAGGAAGGCGCGGCGCGCGGGCGTGCACGAGCCCGATGCCATGACGCTCGCCACTGCGAATCGCGCCGGCCGGCCCTCGGCGCGCATGGTCCTGTTGCGGGCTCGACGCGCGCGGGCTCACGTTCTTCACCAACTACCGGGTCGCAGGGCGCCGATCTGGCGCGCCAACCCGCGCGCCGCCGCGGTGTTCTACTGGCCGGTGCTCGGGTGTCAGGTCCGGGTGGAGGTCGGGTCACGCGGCTCGCGCCCGAGGATTCCGACCGCTACTTCGCCTCGCGGTCGCGCCGGGCACGGCTCGCCGCCGCCGCCTCGGACCCAGAGCCGACCGATTCGCGACCGCGCCACGCTGCTGGCGCGGTACCGTGTGCTGGCGCGCCGTTACGCGGGGGCGATGCGCGCGTCCGCCTCATTGGGGTGGCTTTCGATTGAGCCCCGACGCGATCAGTTCTGGCGCAGCCGCCCGTACCGACTCCACGATCGTATCCGCTACGAGCGCGGGGCGCGCGTGGAAGACCGTGCGGCTCGCCCTAGGACTGCGCGAGCACCGTGCCCGTCGAGCGCCGCCGCCAGGTCGACCGCCACGCGCGGCTTCATCCGCGTCCTGTGGACGGCACCGTTGTGGTCGGTCCTGGCGGCCCTGTTCTTCGGAACGGTCTACGGCGGCACCTGGGCCGGCTATCTCGCGGTCTACCGGGTCTCCCTGGTGTTCTCGTACGGCGTCGGTCTCGCCATCTGGGCCTTCGAGCACTTTCGGGCTCCCGGCTCTGCGCGGGCGACCGCCGCGCCGGCGCGACCTTCCGGTCTGGGCCCAGGCCGCCTCGTTCGTTGTCGTGGCCATCGTCGCGTCCCTGGCATCGGCGTTCATCGTCAACGTCGCCGTCATGCCACGATTCCTCGATTCGGCGCGTACCGTGGTGATCATCGGCATGTACGCGCTCCTCTTCTCCGTTCTCGGTGTGGGGCTGGTGTACGCCTCCATCTTCTACCGCGAGGGCGCTCCGGCGCGCCCAGGACGAACGCGAGCTCGAGACGGCGCGCGGCATCCAGCGCTCGTTCCTGCCTGCGAGCTTTCCCACGCGCGAGCGCGTCGATGTGCACGGGGGTCAACGTTCCGTCGCGCCAGGTGAGCGGCGACTTCTACGACCTGGTTGCTGACGGCGAGCATGCGTTCCTGATCGCGATCGCCGACGTGTCGGGCAAGGGCGTGCCGGCGGCGCTCCTGTCCTCCATGCTCCAGGCGGCGTTGCGCACCCACGCCGGCGAGCGCCAGTCGGTGGGAGCGATCCTCGGCCGCATCAACCGCCTGGTGGTCGAGCGCTCGCCGTCGAGCCAGTCTGCCACCTTCTTCCTGGCGCGATTCGACGAGGATGGCGCTGACCCTGACCCTCCTCCAACGCCGGCCACAACGCTCCCCTGCTGTTCCGCGCGACGACGGCCAACCGGCGATTCCCCTCGAGCGCGGTGGCACGGTGGTCGGCTTTCTCGAAGGCGCCGAGTACCACGAAGAGACCCATACGCTCCGCCCCGGGACCGGGTGCTGCTCTACACCGACGGCATCAGCGAAGCAACGAACGCCGCGCGCGAGATGTTCGGTGAAAAGCGGCTCGCCGCGCTGGTCGCCTCGCTCCCCCAGACCCTCACCACCCGCGGGATCACCGAGCGCGTACTGGAGGCGGTGCGGGCCTTCACGGGCGACGGGGACCCCGAAGACGACAATGACCCTGCTGGCGTTGCGCGTGCTGCCCGCCGCAGCGAGCGTGGCCGACGGGTCGACGGAGACACACGCGCTCGCCGGACGCTAGGCTGATGCTGCGGCGCTTGGGGTGGGCGCTGCTGCTGCTCGGCCTCGCCGCGGCCCCCGCGCGCAGGCGGCGCGCGTCACGGGTCGCGTGCAGGATCGCGCGGGAAGCCGGTCGAGTACGCCTCGGTCACGGTGGCCGCACTCCACCTCGGGAGCGTCTGCGACGATCACGGGGCCTTTCGTGCTCGAGCTGCCGCCGGGCCATCACCGCCTCGACGTCGCCCAGCTCGGGTACGAGAGCATGCACGCCGAGATCGACGTCCAGGAAAACGGCAGCGCGCTGCTCACCTTCTATCTGCGTGAATCCCCGCTTCCCGTCGAGGAGGTCACCGTGACCGCCTCGACCTTCGGCAAGGTCGGCAAGAGCGAAGGCGCGGTGATCCGGCGCAGCGACGTGGTCGGCACCCCGGGCGGCGCGGCCGACGTGTTCCAGGCGCTGCGCACCCTGCCCGGGATCAACGCTCCCAACGAGGGCGCCGCGGTCTACGTGCGTGGCGGCGATCCGAGCGAGACCCTGATCCGCCTCGACGGCGGCGACATCGGGCATCCGTATCACTACGAGGAGCGCCTCCGGCGGCCTGTTCTCCACCATCGACAGCTACATGCTGAAGAGCGCGTTCTTCTCGAGCGGCGGCTTCGGCGCCGCCGCCTATGGCGGCGTGCTCTCCGGCGTTCTCGACATCGAGACCCGGGACCCGCTCAACCTCAGGACCGTCTCGGTGGGCGCCAATCTCGCGGGGGCAGCGCCTCGACCAGCTGGGCACTGGTGCCCGATCGGCTCTCGCTGATCGCGAGCGTCGACCACAGCGTGCCCCAGCTGCTGTTCGACATCTACGGCACGTCGTCCGACTACGAGACCACGCCGTCGAGCAGCAACAGCTTCGTGAAGCTGCTCGGCCGCTACTCGCGCACTGACGTCTGGCGCTCGCCTACCTCGAGGCCCACGACAAGGTGGGCGTCATCGCCTATTACCTGAACGCCAATCACGTCTACGACGAGATCGCCGTGGGCCGGCTCGGCTCGGTGCAGCTCGTGGACGTGATCGCCGGCGCGGTGGCCCTGCGCGGCACCGCGTCGCTCCAGCGCTACGAGAATCGCTCCGGCTACGCGGCCGTTCGGGACCGAGCGCACCGGAGCACAACGGGCAGGTCAACCTCGACGCCACCTGGCCGATCTCGCCGCGCAACCTCGCTCCGCCTTCGGCGCCAACCTGAGACGTCGCGACACCCGCATCGACGGCGACTACCCGGCCGACAGCACCAACTACGGCAGCGATGCTCCGGTCCGCGAGGAGAACATCCACGCGCAGATCGACTACCCCGGGGTCTACGTCGAGGACAAGCTCCGCCTGTGGGGACCGCTGTACGCCACGCTCGGCGCCCGTGCCGACCACCTCGCGACCGGATCCAGTGGAGGGTCGACCCGCGCGCCGCGCTGGCCCTGGCGCATCGACGAGTTCCAGACCGTGCGCGTAGCGGCGGGCCGCTATCACCAGCCCGCCGATCCTCGCGACCTCGATCCGGTGTACGGCAATCCCGACCTGGAGCCGCTCGCCGCCGATCACGTGATCGCGGGATACGAGTGGAAGTCGGCCTTCGGCAACGTGCGCGTCGAGGGGCTATCGCAAGGACTACCGCGACCTCGTCACCCAGGATTCGTCGACCTTCTACGCCAATGACGGCTATGGCCACACGCGCGGGATCGACGTGTTCGTGCAAGGCACCTACCGCTGGCTCTCGGGATGGCTCTCGTACGGATTCATGGAGCGCGCGCCGCAAGGAGCTCGACGATCCCGAGGAGGTGACCGCCGCCTACAGGGGTGCGGCACAGCTTGACGCTGGTGTCGCAGTACCTGGCCACTTCATCGTGGTCGATCGGGGCGCGCTACACCTACGGCAGCGGCCGGCCCTTCACGCCGGTGATCGGCTCCGATTACGACTTCACCCAGAACCGCTTCCTGCCGGTCTACGGCCCGCACCACTCGGCGCTCATGCCCGAGTATCACCGTGTCGACCTGCGCCTCACCCGGCTGATTCCACGCTGCCGCGCGCCGGCGTGATCCGCCTGAGCGCCGCGTGCGCGTTCTACGTGGAGGAGTCAACGTGCTCGGCATCCACAACGTCCTCGACTACGTGCAGCCAACGAGGACTATTCGATCCGTTACCGCACGGAGTCGTACTTCAATCGCGCCATGCTCCTGGCGGGTTTTCACTGACCTGGTGACGGCGCGGCGAATCGGTCGGCCCCGCAATAGACGTTCATTCGTCCCTCGCGCAGGAATCCCGACCAGCGTCATGGCCGCGGCCTCGGCCAGCTCGATCGCGAGCGACGACGGCGCGCCCACCGCGGCCAGCACCGGGATGCCGGCGCGCGCCGCCTTGAGCACGATCTCCGCCCCGGCGCGTCCGCTCACCCACAGCACGCCTGCCGCGCGCCGGATAGCGCTCGTTCTCCAGCAGCCAGCCCGCGATCTTGTCGACCGCGTTGTGGCGGCCGACGTCCTCGCGCAGCGCGAGCGCGAGTCAGCGACCGTCGCAGAAGGCCGCCGCGTGGAGTCCTCCGGTGGCGCCGAAGGCGGCCTGAGTCGCCCGCAGCCTCCGGGGAGCGCCATGAGCGCTGTGGGATCGACTGGCGGCCGGCCGGCAACGGCCGTGAGGCCGGCGCGCAGCGATTCGAGGTGCGCACGCCCGCACAGGCCGCACGCGGCGGTCGCGGCGAAGTGTCGCTCGAGGCGCGCCCAGTCCACCGTCACGCCGGGCGCGAGCGCCACCTCGACCGCGTCGGCCTGATCCGGCGCAGGAAGCGGGCACGAGCTCCACCGCGCGGACGTCCGCCCGGCGCGCGATCAGTCCCTCGCTCGCCAGGAAACCGCAGGCCAGCTCGGCGTCGTGGCCGGGGAACGCAGGGTCACCGACACGGCGCTGGCCGCCGATCCGGATCTCGAGCGGACGCTTCGACGGCGAGCGCGTCGGTGACGTCCGTGCGCGCGCCGCCGTCGTAGCGGACCACCGGGCGATGCGTGACGAGAGTCATCGCCGTCTGGCCGACGTTACACCTTCGGGTGATCCGTCCGCGTGACGACCGCGCCGTCGGCCAGCGTCTCGAGCCGGTAGTCGCCGAACAGGCTGGGCGACTCCGCTCTGCAGGATCTTCAGCATCGCCACCGCCACCTTGCGGATCTCGACGTCGGCGTGCTCGCTGCCGCGCATCTCGATGAAATGCCGCAGCGCCCGCGCGTTCCCGGTCACGAAGATCTTGGTCTCGGTGGCGTTGGGCAGCACGGAGCGCGCCGCCTGGCGCGCCATCTTGCGGCGCAGCGTGGCCTCGGGCATGTCGGCATAGTGCTTCTGCAGCCCCTCGACCAGCTTGTCGTACGCCTGCCGCGCCGCGTCCACCGCGTCGCGCCACACCGCGTGCAGCTCGGGGTCCTGCGGCGATCACGTCGGGCTCGATGAAGTCCGAGTCCGACTCGTTGACGTAGCGCTGCGAGAGCTGCGAGTAGGAGAAATGCCGGTGCCGGACCAGCTCGTGGGTGAACGAGCGCGACACGCCGGTGACCAGGAAGCTCCACACCGCGTGCTCGAGCACCGAGCCGTGGCCCACCTCGACCAGGTGGCCGATGAACTCGCGGTTGGTCTTGCGGCCCTTGCCGTAGGACATGTAGCAGACCCGGCCCGCCATCTCGGCGAGCTCCTCGCCGCCGATCTCGGTGTCGGTCTGCCAGCTGACGCCGTGGTCGCCGAGGAAGGTCTCGATGGCCTCGAGGTCCACCGACTGGCGCCCGACCAGGTAGACCTTGGGGTCGCGGACGATCTTGAGCGTGGTCGGTTCCTTCACCGCTGTCGCCTCCATGTCGGTGTCCCTCCGGCGGTCGATGGTGTGCGCGGCGCGTCTCGGACCCTCACGAGACGTCAGCGGAGGCACTCTAGCAGAAGCGCCCGGTCGCGGGGCCGGCAGGTCACGACCCGCGGCGCAGCTGCCTCGCCCACCCGCTTCATCACGAGGTCCACCTCGTCCTCGCGGGTGTAGAAGTGGGGCGCCAGGCGGATGCCGACTCCGGGCCGATGGTCGAGGAGCACGTCGGACGCCAGCAGCGCGCGGCACATCGCTTCGGAGTTCGGCACGTCGAGCACCACGGTTCCTCCGCGGCTCTGCGCGTCGCGCGGAGAGCCCACCCGCACACCCAGCTCGTCGGCCCAGCCGATCATGCGCTCGCTGAGCCGCAGGGATTTCTCACGGATCGCCTCTGCGCCGATCTTCGCGATGATCTCGACGCCGGGTCGCGCCGCCAGGATCGCGGGGATGGCCGGCGTCCCGGTGTGGAAGCGTCGCGGCCCTTCGCTCCAGCGCATCGGACCCGAATCGAACTCGAACGGCTGCTGGTGCGCGAACCAGCCGGTCAGCGCGGGCTCGAGACGCGCCGCCACCCGCGGCGCGGCGTAGAGGTACCCGACGCCGGGCCCGCCGCACAGCCACTTCGATGGTCCCGCCCGCCAGCAGGTCGACCTCGAGCGCCTCGACGTCGACCGGAACGGTCCCCACCGCCTGATACGCGTCGAGCATCACGAGCGCGCCAACCTCGTGCGCGCGCCGGATGATGGAGCGCGGATCGAGGCACCTGGCTGGTGCGGAACAGCACGCCAGCGAGATCGCCACCACCGCCGTGCGCTCGTCGATCGCCGCCACCACGTCGTCCTCGTGGATCCGGCGAGCCGCGCGCGCCGGGGCGCGAACGACCTCGACGCCCCGCCGGGTGAGCCCCTCGTAGAGATAGAGCATCGACGGGAAGTCCTCGGCAGTGCACACCAGCCGGTTGCGCGGCGGCGTGAGTCGAGCGCCGAGCGCCGCCGCCTCGGCGAGCGTGGTGCACGGTTGGATCGACACCGAGCCCGGCGCTGCATGCAGCAGGGTCGCGAGCGTGTCGCCCAGCGCCGCAGGCAGCTCCATCCACTGCTCTTCCCAGGCTCGGATGCTGCGGCTCTTCCAGGTGTCCGCGTAGCGACGCAGCGACTCCTCGGCGGCGCGCGGCATGGCGCCGAGCGAATGCGAGATGAAGCTGCAGGCTCGCCTCGACCGTGGGGAACTCGGGCCGCCAGTCGAGCAGGCGGTCGGCCGCGGGCGCCAGGCGTGCGCTCACGACCGCCCGCCCGCGTGGCCACGCCGGCGCCCGCCAGCACGAGCCGCGCGGCTTCTCCGGGGTCGCGGCGAGTGCCACGTGCTCCACGAGCTCGCCGGTCATGTCGCCCGTGCCGCGCATGGCATCGAGCCGGGCCGGCCAGCTCTCTCCGAGCAGCACCAGCGGCGCGCGCCGCCGGCGCCCAGGCTCAAGAGCGTCCACGCCAGGCAACACCTCGGTGTAGGTGCCGAGACTGGGGGCCACGGCGACGAAACCGTCGGCGCTCAGGATCAGCAGGCGGCAGGCGCTCGAACAGGTCCGGCGCGTGGAGCCGCTCCTCGACCCAGCGGTTGGGAAGCGCGGCGGGTCGAAATCGATGGTCACGCCGATCACGTGACCGCCCGCCTCGCGCGCTCCGCGCGACGCCGCCTCCAGTGGTGCCGGCGTAGCCGCCCGTCATCACCACGGCGCCCGAGCGCGCCAGCTCGGCAGCTCCAGCTCGAGCGCGTCGCGGTAGGCGCGATCGCCTTCGGTGACGGTGCTGCTACCATAGACCGCGATGCGCGCGCGCCGCTGCCATGGGAATCCCCCGTTGGTTCCGGCCCGCGCATTCTCGCACGGGCCACGAGGAGGAACCAGACCATGAGCGTGGGCCAGGCGCTGCGGGTGATGCCCGAGCGTCAGGCGTCTCGGCGAGGGCCAGGCCGTGCGCTTCCGGGTCATGGTCCACGGGATCGACCGCCCCGCTCTTCGCGGTGCGCTACCGCGGGCGTGCGTCCTACGGGTACCTCAACACGTGCCGGCACCTCTCGCACGGAGCTGGACTTCGGCGACGCCCATTTCTTCGACGATGCCTACGACGCGCTGGTCTGCTGCCATCACGGCGCGCGCTACCGGCCCGAGACCGGCGAGTGCGTCGACGGCCCGTGCGAAGGCGGACGGCTCACCGCGCTGGCCATGGAGGAGCGCGATGGGCGCGCTGTGGTGCGTGGGTCTGATGCGGGATCACCGGTCGCGCGACGTGGAATAGATGACTTCAGGCCCGGAATAGGCCCCGCGGTCGCTCATCCCCGGCCCCGCTCCGGCTCGCTCCGGTAACGGATCCGCGCGACCCGCACCAGCAGGTCCCACGACGTCCCTGCGGCGTTGGCGAGGCAGCAGGACGGCCACCGAGACCAGGCCCGCGAGGTAGTCCGGCTTGCGCGACAGCAACAGGAGCCCGACCGCGATGGCGCCGGCGTAACCGAGGGGAGTGGAACGATCAGGCGCCGGCGGAACAGCGCGACGCTGAACTCGGCGTGCTCTGCGCGCGGGCCTGCCGCATCTGTCGAATCGTGGCCACGGAGGAACGGAGCCGCGGTCACGACCAGCATCGCCCCGGTGACCCGCATGCTCTGATGCGGGATCAGCATGGTGAGCGACAGCACCATCACGAACAGGAACGAGGAGAGGGTGTTGGCGCGCGAGCGCCGCCAGGTGCTCCTGCGTCTCGCGCACCAGGGCGTCGACGTGGAGCGAGATCGCCACGAACAGGAGCCCGGCGAGGGGTCACCGCGGCCGTGCCGACCATCAGGTAGAACTCCCGCCAGCCGTCGACCACCGCGAACCAGGTCACCGCGCGGACCGGCTCCGAGCATCGCCCACGCCATCCCGTCCGGCTCGTTGCCGGGGTGGAAGGCTCTTCTCGACCTTGCGCTCGTGGATCGAGAGCACCGTCACCTTGTCGTCGTTGGTGTTGGCGATGAAGGCGCGCCGCCCGTCGGGGCTCATCTGGATGCCGACTGGCACGGCGCCCACCGGGATCGTGGCGAGGAGCACGTGGGTGCGCGCGTCGAAGATGGTGACGCTGTTGCTCCGCGCGTTGGACACCCAGGCCCTCGCGGCCGTCAGGCGTGAACTTGACCCGGATCGGCATCTCACCGCCGCTCGCGAAGCTCTCGATCACTCGGTCCTCGGCGGTCGAGATCACCGCCACGCTGTGCGCGCCGCGGTTGGTGACCCAGACCTCACGGCCGTCGGCCGTGACGTCGATGCCCTCGGCCCCTTCGCCGGTGGGCAGGCTCTTCACCTCCCCGCTCGACCGGGTGATGACCGTGAGGCTTCCGGGCGAATGTTGGTGACGTACAGCTTCCGCTCGTCGGGCGTCGGCATCAGCATGTGGCTCACGTCCTGATCGGTCTTCCAGGCCTTCAGGATCTTGCCGCTCTGCCGTGTCGAGCTCGAGCACGGCCTGCGCGCCTTCGCAGGTCACCCACAGGAGCTTGCCGTCGCGGCTCACTGCCATGCCGTGCGGCCGCGTGTACTCGCCGAGATCGAAGACGGCGCGCACCGCTGCGGGTCTCGAGGTCGATCACGCTCAGCGTGTTGCCGGGATGATCCTGGCGCTGGCCCTCGCGGAACACCCCGAACATCCCATAGTTCGCCACGAACACCGTGCGCCCATCGGGCGACACCGCAGCCTCATGGGGTCCCTGGCCAGTGGGAATCCGCGCGAGGAACGCGAGTGTCCCGGGATCGACGAGCAAGGCCTCATGATCGGACTTGTTGAGCACCACCAGGGATCTCGGCGGCCGTAGGTGTGGGTGTCCAATGCCAACATCCACACTCATGGGAAGCCCTTTCTATCGCCCGCTGGGCGTGTTGGGAGTTGGTGAGGATTCCGGGATCGGCGCCGTCGAGGAATCCGACGAGCCGCGCGTTGCGTCGCACCGCATCGCTCAGGTCGGCCGCTCCTCGGTCGGCGGCGATGGGCGCGCGCCAGCGCCGCCGAGGCGCGATAGGGTGCCCGCGACGCTTGCGGTAGCGTGGCACCAGCGCGTAGGCGAAGCCCGCGGACGCGCGGCCGCCGCCAAAGGCGCCGGTGGCCTCGCGCATGGCTCGCCAGCGCGCGCGCCGTGGCCGGACGCACGGCCGGGTGGTCGACCGGGAGCACGCAGCACCGCGTCGGGCTCGAAACCGAGCGCTGCGCGCAGACCGAGTCGCACCGACCCGAACATGCCACGCGCCCAGGCGCGATTTCGCACTAGGCGTGCCTCGAGTCGCGACGCCGCGCCGCGGGCTTTCGCGGTACGCGGGCGCTTCCCCGTGCGGCGCTCGACGACGTCGGACGCGAGTGCTTCGCGGATGAGCACGGCCTGCGCGCCGAGCACCACCACCACCACCGGGCATGCGCTCCCACAGGATCTCGAGCCCGTGCGCCGCGAAGCTCCGACCGCCGGTGCGCAGCAGCGCCTTGTGCCGGCCCATCCGTCGCGAGGCGCCGGCGGCGAGCAGCACCCCCGCGATCTTCACGGGCGCCGTCCCGCGAGATTGAGGCGCACGTAGTCGAGCGACCATGGTGGATCGTCCTTGGCGCCCGCCTCGACGAGGGCGTCGAGGTACGACTCCTGGAGCGCCACCGGCAGCACCTCGAGATAACTCTCGGAACCACCACGTTCGCCAGGAATGCGCGATAGGTCGGCGCGTCGGGCAGGATCGGCAGCACCTCCTCCAGTCCGGTCTCGACCTCGACGAATCCCGCGTGCCGGATGCGCTCGGCAGTCTCCTCGGGCCAGGCGAAGAACCACGCTTCCCGCCAGCGTGCGAAGTGCTCGGCGAACGGAGGGGGCTCAGGATCGCCACAGAGCGATCGCGCAGGCGCTTCCACGTTGTTCTCCACCTCCGCACTGGCGTGCAGGCGGCCGCCCGGGCGCAGGGCGTGGAAGAGCCGCGGAAGAGACGATCGTGATCGAGCACCCAGTGCAGCGCGGCGGTGCTGAACACCACGTCGGCCGCCTGCTCGACGTCGAGGCTCAGGAGATCGGCGTGGAGGAAGCTCACGCGCTCGCCGAAGCGCGGCGCGAGGTAGTCGCGCGCCGCCTCCAGCCATGTTGCGCGATGGCGTCGACCGCAATCACGCGCCCGTGCGGCAGCCGCTCGAGCAGCTTCTCGGTAGACGCGGCCGCTCCCGCAGCCGGCGTCGAGCACGGTCTCGCTCCCTTCGAGCGGCAGCCGCCTCAGCACCCGCAGCGCCCACTCGAATTGCTGATTCCCGAGCCGGTGGTACTCGGCGGCGTTCCACTCGCGCGGCGCGGCTCCTCATCGGGCGCTCTTTATATCTGGCGCGCCCGCCGCGACCCCCGACACGCGCCGCGCCCGGCACCCATCCCGGCTCGAGTGGAGCGCCGCGCCGCACCGCCACCAGCTCGGCCACGCACGCTCACCGCGATCTCCTCCGGAGTCTGCGCGCGCCGATCTCGAGGCCCGAGTGGGTGCGGAGCCTTGCGATCTGCTCCGCCGAGAAGCCGCGCGCCTTGAGCCGCAGCGCGAACTTCCGCTGCTTCGGGCACGCTGCCGATCATGCCCAGCGAAGCGGAGCGGACGATCCAGCAGCGCCTGCACCAACTCGCTGGTCGAGCGCGTGATCGTGGGTGACGATCACCACGAACTCGTCCCCTGCGCTCCGCCACTCGCGCGCCGAAGTCCTCGGGTGCTCTGACCTCGAGCCGCGCCCAGGGAAGCGCTCTGGCTCGCGGCCATTCGGATCGCGAGTCCACCACGGTCACGTCGAACCCGCACCCGGCGGCGATGCGCGGCGAGCGGCTTCGCGATGTGACCGGCGCCGAACACCACGAGTCTTGGGCGCCGCTCGAGCGACCTCGAGGAACACGCTCGCCATCGCGCCGCCGCAGCACATCCCGAGCTCCTGCGTGAGGTGGCGCATCGAGCGCGCTCGGCGCCCCCGCGGATCAGCAGCGCGCGCGCCCGCTCGAGCACCTCCTGCTCGATGGCGCCGCCTCCGATCGTGCCCGCAGGTCTCGCCGCCTTCGCCGAGCAGCAGGTGCGGCGCCGCCTTCTGCGGCGTGAATCCGCGCGGCTCGCGACCACGGTGGCGAGCACGAAGCGCCGGCCCTGCGCGCGCCAGCGCGCGATCGCGTCCCACACCTCGAGCCGCGGCATCGTCCACGGCTCAGGCCTCGCCTGCAGCTGCTTCGCGGATCGCGCGGCGCACGTACACCGGCACCATCTCGTGACGCCAGTCCGCGTCGTACGCCACGCTGGTCTGCGGCCGGCACTGCTGGTAGGCGGCGCTGCGCCACCGCCTCGATCGTCTCGGCGTCGAGCGGCCCGCCCTGCCACGAGACGCTCGAGCCCGCCGATCGTGCGCGGCTTGGCCGCCAGCGCGCTCACGCACCAGGCGCGCCTCGGAGTCCGCGACGCCGCTGAGCCGCGCCGCGAACGCCACGGACAGCATCGGGAAGTCGATGCGCACGGCGCAGCCGGAGCTTCTGGTAACCGACCGCGAGCGCCGCGCGCGCGCCGGCACGGTGATGCGCGTCACCAGCTCGCCGGGCCGAGCACGTTGTTGTGGACGCCGTCGCCGACGAAGAACTCCTCCACCGCCGACGGTGCGGCGGCCGCTGCCGGCCGGCGATCTCGACCTGGGCGTCCAGCGCGATCAGCACGGGCGCCACGTCACTGGAATGCGCGGCGACGCAGCGCTTGCCCTGCGGCACCACGTGGCAGTGCACGCCGTCCTTCTTGAGGCAGAAGCCCGAGCGCCTCGCGCCAGAAGTAGGTCTGGTTGTAGTAGGTGCAGCGCGTGTCGAGGCACAGGTTGCCGCCCAGCGTCCCCATCGCTGCGCAGCTGCGGGCCCGGCGACCAGTCCCGCGGCCTTGCGCGAGCGACGGGAAGTCGCGGCAGCACGCGCGGATCGCGTGGCGAGCTCGGCTCAAGCGTCAGGCGCGGCCCGAGCTGCAGGCCGTCCGCGTCCTCGCGGAGGAAACGCAGCTCCGCGACGCGGCCCAGGTGCACGACGCGGCGCGGCTCGTGGAGCCGGTGCTTGAGGATTGGGCACAGCGTCGGTGCCGCCGGCGACCAGCAGCGTGCTCGCCCGGTCCGGCTCGGCGAGCAGCGCGAGCGTCTCGTCGACGCTGCGCGGCTGGCGCCATTCGAAGCGCGGCAGCGTCGAGCATCAGCGCTTCCTCGTCGCCGGGTCGGTCGTGCCGACCGGCGCCCCGCCGCGGATCTGCGCCGCGCCTGCTCCCATCGGCGCGCGCGTCGCCGGCGCGGCAGCGTCGCGAGCACGCGCGGCGGACTGAAACGGCAGCCGATCGCAGCGGATGCCGAGCGCGTCGTAGATGGCGTTGGCGATCGCCGGGATGCTCGGATGGAGCGGCCCCTCGCCCGCCTCCTTCGCGCCGTAGGGGCCCTCGGGATCCACCGACTCGACGATGATCGACTCGCAGCTCGGGCGTGTCGAGCGACGTCGGGATGCGGTAGTCGAGCAGCGACGGTCCGTGATGCAGACCCGGACCGTGATGCAGGCGCCGCGGCTTTGAACGACTGCTCCTCCATGCAGCGCCTCGGCGAAGCCCATGTAGGCGCTGCCCTCCATCTGGCCCTCGACCGCCACGGGATTGAGCGCGCGGCCGCAGTCGTGGGCGATCCAGATCTTGCGCACGTCGACGAAGCCGGTCTCGGGATCGCACTCGACCTCGGCGACGTGCGCGGTGAACGAATAGGCCGGCGAGGCGCCGATGGTGCCGCCGCGATAGTCGCCGCCGAGCTTGGGACTCTGGTACCAGCCCACCGAGCCCGAGCGTCCCGATGCGCGCCTCGGTGCGCTGGAACGCCTCCTTCACGCTCATGGCGTCGCTCGGGATCGCGCACGTCGCAGGCGATCCCGCCGGCGAGCGCGACTGCCGTCGCGCGGGCAGCCCCAGCGCGCGGCGAGCGTCTGCCGCACGACCTCGAGCCGCAGCTTGCGCGCGGCGTCGAGACAGGCGTTGCCGACCATGAACGTCTCGCGGCTCGAATACGAGCCCAGGTCGACCGGCGTGAGATCGGTGTCGGCAGCGACCACGCGGATGTCGCCGAGCTCGAGCCCCAGCTCCTCGGCGACGACGTAGGCGAGCACCGAGTCCGAGCCCTGGCCGATGTCGGAGGCGCCGCAGAAGCACGGTGGCGCGTCCACTGCGGTCGAGCTTGAGCTGGACGCCCGACTGCGGCATCTCGGTCGGGATAGATACAGTAGTTCGTGCCGCTGATGTACATGCTGCCGGCCACGCCCACTCCGCGCCCGTAGGGCAGCCGCCGGAACTTGCCCGCCCATTCCGAGGAGCGCCTCGACCGCCGTCCAGGCAGTCGAGGAAGCCGTTCGAGGTGACGCGCAGGCCGTTCACGGTGCGCGTGTTCTCGCCGATGTAGTTCTTGCGGCGCAGCTCGATCGGATCCATCCCGATCGCCTCCGCGAGCTTGTCGAGCTGGCATTCGAAGGCGAAGCGCGGCTGCACCGAGCCGTGCCCGCGCTTGGGGCCGCAGCAAGGCTTGTTCGGTGAAGCACGCGCGTGGAGTCGAACCGGTAGGCCGGCATGCGGTAGGGCGCGGTGAGGAGCTGCCCCGAGTAGTACGTGGTGACCAGGCCGAACGACGAGTACGCGCCGCCGTCGATCGCGATCTTCGCGTCGACGCGCGGTCAGCGTGCCGTCGCGCCGGACGCCCGCAGCGGTAGCGAGCCGCATCGGGTGGCGCCCGCGGTGCGCGTAGAACACCTCCTCGCGCGTGTAGAGGATCTTCGACCGGGCGCCCGGTGATCATCGACAGCTTGGCGGCGCAGAACTCGAGGCGAGAACGGCTCGCTCTTGCCGCCGAATGCGCCGCCCACCACCGGCTGGATCACGCGGACGCGCTGCGTCGGCAGCCCGAGCACGCGTCGCCAGATCGCGGTGGAGGTAGTGCGCGACCTGGGTGCTGGACCAGACCGTGAGGAATCCGGTCGGGTCGAAGTGCGGCGATCACGCAGTGCGGCTCGATCGGCGTGTGGGTCGAGCCCTCGTACCAGTACTCGCCCTCCACCACCGCGTCGCTCGCAGCGAGCGTCGCCTCGACGTCGCCGAACTCGAGGCGCACGTGCTTCGAGACGTTGCCCTCCTTGGCCTTCTCGTTGACCCTCCACTCCGGATGCGCGAGCGCGGCGTCGAGATCGATGCACCGCAGGCAGCGGCTCGTACGTCGACCGCGATCGCGCGCAGCGCCTCCTCGGCGATCAGCTCGCTCGTCGGCCGCGACCGCGGCGATCGGCGTCGCCCACGTAGCGGGCCTTGTCCTCGCACAGCGCCTGCTCGTCCTGGGTCCACGGGATGATGCCGTAGTACTCGGGCAGGTCCTTGCCGGTGATCACCGCGTGGACGCCCGGGCAGCGCCAGCGCGCGCGGACGCGTCGATCGAGCGGATGCGCGCGTGCGCGTGGATGCTGCGCAGCAGCTTGGCGTGGAGCATGCGGGGCAGCACGAGGTCGTCGGTGTAGAGCGCGCTGGCCGGTGACCTTGGCCAGCCCTTCGATCTTGCGGTTGCGCTTCCCGATCACCGAGAAGGCGCGCAGTCGGCGCCGCCGCCCGACCCCCTGGCCAGTGCGGCGGCGCGAGGCGCTGCTCGCCCGGCATGATGCGGTCGCTCGGGATCTCCATGTCCGGCTTCCGCGCTCGGCCGCGCGGCGGATGCTCGGGCGTCATGAGGCGGCCCCGGCGGCGTCGCGCTCGCGCAGCTCGGCGGCCGCCAGCTCCACGGCCTCGAAGATCTTGGTGTAGCCGTGCACCGGCACAGGTTGCCCGAGAGCGCCTCGGCGATCTCCGCCGGCTGGGATCGCGCCGGCGCTCGAGCAGCGCCCACGCGCTCATCAGGATCCCCGGCGTGCAGAAGCCGCACTTGGTGCCCCACCGGTGCGGTCGATCGCGTCCTGGAGCGGATGGGGCCGACCCGTGGCGGCGATGCCCTCGATGGTCACGATCTCCTGGCCTTCGTGGTATGCGAGCGCCAGGGAGATGCACGAGAGGATCGCCTGACCGCCCACCGCCACCGTGCAGGCGCCGCAGTCCCCCTTGTCGCATCCCTGCTTCGATCCGATGAGTCCCAGACCGTAGCGGAGCGCTTCGAGCAGCGTGGTGTAGGGGGTCACGGCGCACTCCCGCGTCTGGCCGTTGACGCGCAGGCGGCACACCGTGGTGAGTGGATCGTCCAATGGGCTCCTCGAGGCGATGGAAGCGCGGCACGGTGGACCGAATGGCGATTGAAGCCTCGGAGAGGGCCCCTGTCAACGCGACCCTCGCGGATGGTTCGCCGATCACCTTGCCTCGGGCCGTGACCTGCCTCCACAATCCTCCATATGGGTGACGGCATCGCCACATTGCCTCATTGGCTCCGGGAGCCGAGTCCGGCTTTCCGTTCCCTCGAGCAGGACCTCGACGTCGAGATCCTGATCGTGGGCGGCAGGATCGCCGGCGTTTGTCTGGCCTACACGCTCGCCGAGCACGGCGCGGCCGTGGGGCTCGTCGAGGCGCGCGACATCGCGGGCGCCGCCTCCGGGCGCAATGCCGGCTTGCTCACCGTGTCGCCGCCCGAGCCCTACGGCGAGCTGATCGCGCTGTGGGGCCGCGACGGCGCACGCGCCGCGCTGCTCGCCTCACGCCATTCCCACCAGCGGGTGCGGTCCTTGATCGAAGGCCTGGGGATCGACTGCCAGTACGCGGTCAACGGCAGTCTGCGCCTGGCGCGCACCGAGGACGAAGCCGAGGACCTGCGCGCCTCGTTGCCCGAGCTCCACGCCGACGGCTTCCGGGTGCTCGAGACCCCGGTGAGCGCCGAGCTGCCCGAGAGCGTCGCCTCGCGCTTCGCCGCCGCCTTCGTGACTCCCGAGGACGGGGAGCTGGATCCGGTCCGCTTCGTGCGCGAGCTCGCCACTGCCGCCATCGGTCTCGGCGCACGGCTCTTCAACAACACGCCGCTCCGGGCGGCGCGCTGGGAGGCCGGATTGTGGCGTCTCGAGACGCCGCGCGGCATGGCGCGGGCGCGCACGCTCGTGCTCTGCACCAACGCCTACACGCCACGCCTCTGCCCCGTGGTCGAGCCGCTCATCGCGCCACGCCGCGGCCAGATGCTCTCGACCGCTCCGGTCCCGCGGGTCGTGGCGAAGCGTCCGGTGCTCGCGCACTGGGGCTATCAGTACTGGCGCCAGCTCGCCGACGGGCGACTGCTCATCGGCGGTTGGCGCGACACGGACCTGGACGGCGAGGTCGGGTACGACGAGCGCCACACTCCGTCCATCCAGGCGGCGATCGAGGGCGGGCTGGCCGATCTGGTGCCGGAGGGCGTGGCGATCGAGCGGCGCTGGGCCGGCATCATGGGATTCGCCCGTGACGGCCGCCCTTTGATCGGCTGGCTGGATCCCGAGCATCACGTCGCCATCGCCGCCGGCTTCACCGGGCACGGCCTGGGGTGGGCGCCGGGAGCGGCGCTCGATCTCGCCGAGCTCCTGGCGTGGCGCCCGGCGCCCGGGATCGCGAGCTTCGATCCCGCGCGCTTCCCCGAGCTGCGCGCGCCGCCGCGATCGACTCACGGTGCTCGACGCCGCCCTCGACTGAGGGCTATACTGCCGCGCGCTTTCGCTCGCGGGCGATCGCATGCCTCGCCTCGCGCGGTCCGGAACCGCGCCTTTCCAGACGCGCCGCCTCATCAGGAACGAGCTCACATGGAACTCAAGACTTCGGACGAGATTCGTCACGCCGCTGCCGCGCTCGCCACCCAACGGGCGGGACGCGCTCGATCGCCTGGTCTGGACCGGCGTGTTCGGCGAGCGTCCCGAGCTGCGCGACGCCGCGCGCGCCGCGGTGCTCGATCAGGCGCGCTCCGCGGGGCTCTACCTCGCGTCGATCCACGGGCTCTATGACGCGCGCGGCCGCGGCGAGGCGCCCGCCACCTTCACGGTGCCCGCCATCAACATTCGGGGCATGGCCTACGACACGGCGCGCGCGCTGTTCCGGGCCCGCCAGAAGCTCGACGCCGGCGCCGTGATCTGCGAGATCGCCCGCTCCGAGATCAGCTACACCGACCAGCGGCCCGCCGAGTACACCTTCGTCGTGGTGGCGGCCGCGCTGCGCGAGGGCTGGAAGGGCCCGCTCTTCGTCCAGGGCGACCACTTCCAGATCAACGCCAAGAAGTACGCGGGGATCCGGCCGGCGAGGTCCAGGCGGTGGAGACGCTCACCGCCGAGGCGATCCAGGCCGGCTTCTACAACATCGACGTGGACACCTCCACACTGGTCGATCTCTCGAAGCCGGGGCTCGAGGCGCAGCAGCAGCAGAACGGCGAGGTCTGTGCCGAGCTGACCGGCTTCATCCGCGAGCACGAGCCACGCGGCGTGACCATCTCCGTGGGCGGTGAGATCGGCGAAGTCGGCGGCAAGAACTCGACGCCCGAGGAGTTCGAGGCATTCATGAGCGTCTACGCCACCGCGCTCGCGCGCGCGCGCCCGGGGCCGGCGGCATCAGCAAGATCTCGATCCAGACCGGCACGTCGCACGGCGGCGTGCCGCTCGCCGACGGGACGATCGCGCGCGTGCAGGTCGATTTCGAAGCGCTCGAGAAGATCTCGAAGCTCGCGCGCGAGGGCTACCGCCTGGGCGGAGCGGTGCAGCACGGCGCGTCCACCCTTCCCGCCGAGCTGTTCGATCGTTTCCCAGGGTGGGCACGCTCGAGATCCATCTCGCCACCGAGTTCAGAGCATGCTGTTCGACCATCCGTCGTTCCCCACCGATCTCAAGCGCGAGATCTACGAGAGCTCCGCACGCTGGCGGCGGACGAGCGCAAGCCGCAGGACACCGACGAGCAGTTCTTCTACAAGACTCGCAAGAAGGCGCTGGGTCCCTTCAAGCGCGCCATGTGGTCGTTGCCGACCGGTGTGCGCCAGGCGATCGGCGCGACGCTCGAGGCCAAGTTCGCGTTCCTGCTCGAGCGTCTCTGGCGCGGTAGGGACGCGAGGGCTGGCCGAGAAACACGCGCCGTTCGTTCCGGGATCCTTCCCGGTGCTGGGCGGCTAAGTCGCGGCCCACAAAGGGCCCGGAGGACGTGTCGGGACTTTCCGACTAGCGGAGGGCTCTTCCGTGCCGCATCGAGCCATCACTCTCGGCCAGTTCGTCCTGCAGCAGGAGCGCGCCTACCCCGAGGCGAGCGGAGAGTTCACGCGGCTGCTCACCGACGTCGCGCTCGCCGCCAAGATGATCAACCGTGAGGTCACGCGCGCCGGGCTGGTGGACATCCTGGGCTACACCGGGTCACAGAACGTGCACGGCGAGAAGGTGCAGAAGCTCGACGTCTTCGCGCGCGAGGTGATCTACAAGGTGCTGAGCTCGACCGGCCAGCTCGCGGTGCTCGCCTCGGAAGAGGACGAGGACGTCATCCCGATTTCCGACGGCCAGCCGATCGGCAAGTACGTGGTCAACTTCGACCCGCTCGACGGCTCGTCGAACATCAACGCGAACATCAACATCGGAACGATCTTCTCGATCCTGCCGCGGCTCACCAGGACCGGGCACGGGAGCCTCGCCGATTGCCTGCAGGCGGGCCGCCGGCAGATGGCGGCGGGCTACGTGCTCTACGGCTCGAGCACCATGCTGGTCTACACCACCGGCGTCGGCGTCCACGGCTTCACGTTCGAGCCCAGCCTCGGCGAGTTCCTGCTCTCTCACCCCGACATCCGCACGCCGGAGCGCGGCCGCATCTACAGCGTGAACGAATCGAACTACTTCCAGTGGACCGACGGCGTGAAGCGCTACATCGACTGGCTCAAGCAGGAAGACGCGGAGAGCGGCCGCCCCTACAGCGCGCGCTACGTGGGCTCACTGGTCGCGGACTTCCATCGCAATCTGCTCTACGGCGGCATCTTCCTCTACCCGGGCGACAAGAAGAACCCGCGCGGGCAAGCTGCGTCTGCTCTACGAGGCCGCGCCGCTGGCATTTGTCGCCGAGCAGGCCGGCGGTGCCGCCAGCGACGGCGAGCGCCGCATCCTCGACCTGGCGCCCTCCGACCTCCACCAGAAGACGCCGCTCGTTCTGGGAGCGCGCAGGACGTGCGCGACTGCGAGCTGTTCATCCAGGAACGCCACCAGGCGGTTACCGCCGACCGCCGCGCCAACCACGTGCGCTGAGGATCGCTAGCGCTCGCGTGGCCAGAGCGAGGCCACCCGCCAGCGGATCTCGTCGCGCACGCGGCGGAACGCATCGAGCCGCTCCGCTTCGGGCGCGCGCCCCGGATCGGGCAGCGGCCAGTGGAGTCGTCGCACCTGGGCGGCTACCACCGGGCAGGCGTCCTCCTCGTCGCACAGGGTCACGACGGTGTCGGCCTCGCGCCACGGCACATCGTCCACATGCTTCGACGTCTGTGAGCGGATGTCCAGGCCGACCTCGTCCAGGGCCTTCACCGCGTAGGGATTCACGCCGCTCGGCTGGCTGCCCGCGCTCCACACCGTCACGCCCGCCGGAGCGAGCGCATGGGCCAGGCCTTCGGCCATCTGGCTGCGCGCGGAGTTGTGAACGCACAGGAACAGCACGCGCTGCGGCGGCGCGCTGGCGACGGCCGGCGGCGGCGCCGGACGATTCGGCTCGTGCATCGGGGGCATGGCCTCCATGCGAGCCACGCTAACACACTCTCCCAGGCGGCTAGACCGGCAATCGATGCTGGCGCAGGAGCTCTTGCATGAGCTTAGCGCTGCGCGCGGCCTGCCCGGCGTGGCAGTTGTTGAAGAACAGATAGATCCGCCGGGCGCGCTCGGCCAGGTCGCGGATCTTCCCCACCCACTCCTCGAGCTCGGTCGGTTTGTACTCGTAGTCGTAGCGATCGCCGGCGCCGCGCCCCCACCAGGTGTGGGCGTTGCGACCATGGAAGCGGACGTAGGCGTCGTCGGTGGTGAGCATCGTGATCGGCGGCAGCAGACCGGTGAGGTGCGGCTCGTCCACCGAGCAGAAGCCGATGCGATGATCGCGCAGCGAAGGCTCCAGCTCGGGCGTGAGCCAGGAGTCGTGACGGAACTCGACGAACAGCGGCTCGTCGGCGAGCTCGGAGCGTAGCGTGGCGAGGAAGCGCCGGTGCTCGGGCGTGCGGTGGAACGCCCACGGGAACTGGGCGAGCAGGCCGTCGTACTTGCCGGCGCGCTTGAGTGGCTCGATCGCCTCGAGAAAGGACTGGGTGGTCGCGCGATCGAGCGTCTGCTCGTGGGTCATCGACTGGTGGAGCTTGACCACGAAGCGGAAGTCGGGAGGGGTGCGCTCGGCCATGCGCGCCAGCATCCCGGGCTTGGGGATGCCGTAGTGCGTGGAGTTCACCTCGAGCGCCCCGAAGTGTCGCGCGTAGTAGCCCAGGAAATCCTCGGTGCGGGTGCCGGAGGGATAGAAGGGTCCGACCCAGTCGCGGAAGAAGTACCCCGAGGTGCCGATCAGGATCCGGGCGGGTTCCACTTCGACTCGTCTTTCCCGAGCGAGCGTGGCGAGCGCCGCTCCAGCACGCGCGCGGACAGTGCCCCGAAGGGGACGTGCGAGAGTCCGCGGCGCCCGCTCAACGCGCCGGCGGGCACCAGGCTCGCCTCGCCCAGACGGTCGCGGACCCGGTCCAGCGCTGAGCGCAGGCGCTCCTCGCGCACGTGGGCCGTGAACAGCTCCGCCTGCGGCGCTTGCTCGGCGCGCTCGAGACCGGAGACCGTGACGCCGAGCAGCCGCACCGCGTCTCCCTTCCACTGGCGCTCCCACAGGCGCAGCACCTGCTCGTAGACCGCGCGATGATCGGCGGTGTAATCGGCGAGCGTGGTCTGACGCAGATGGGTCACGAACTTCGAATCGCGCAGCTTGAGCGCGACGACGCGCCCGCGGAAACCCTCGGATCTAGAGACGGCGCGCCACCTGGTCGCTCAAGCGCAGCAGGACGCTCCTCAGGTATGCCGCATCGCCGCTGTCACGCGCCAGCGTCACCTCGTGCCCCATCGATTTGGGATCCACGCCCTGATGATAAGGAACCAGGGGTGTCGTCGTGTCCGCCCGCCACCTCCTTGAGCTGAGGGCCGATCACGCCGAACGCTCCGCGCAGTCGGTGCTCGTCGGCGTGGGCGAGATCGCCGATCGTGAGGATCTCCATGGAGCGGAGGCGCTCGGCGAGCTGGGCGCCCACTCCCCACAGCTCGCGGACTTCCTTCTCCCAGAACCAGCGCTGGAACTCCTCGATGCCGAGCGCCGTGAGCCCGCGGGGCTTGCGCACGCCGGTGGCCATCTTGGCGATCAGCTTGTTGGGACCGATGCCGATGGTGGCGGGAGCTCGAGCGCCGATCCACTTCCTGCTGGATGGACCGTCCGATCTCCGTGGCCGTTTCCAGGGTGTCCTGTTTCACCGACAGGAAAGCCTCGTCCACGCTGAAGGGCTCCACCTCGGGGTGAACTCGAGGTGGAGCTCGAGCAGGCGGAGCGAGATCGCCACGTACTTCTCGGGGTTGCCTTCGACGTAATGCGCCTGCGGGCAGAGGCGCCGCGCCTCCTGGAGCGGCATTCCGGCCCGGACCCCGAAGGGTCGCGCTTCGTAGGAGGCGGCCGTCACCACTCCGCGGCGCGCGGGATCGCCGCAGACGATCACCGGCTGTCCGCGCAGCGCGGGGCGATGGAGCTGCTCCACCGAGGCGAAGAAGGCGTCCATGTCGACGAGCAGGATCATGGAGTCGACCACGCCTTGCAGAGCTTCCAGCTCGGTCCACGCGGGTCGTAGCACAGCTCGAACGTCTCGGCCCCCCACTCTCGACCGAGAAATGGCTCAGGCGATTCGCTCCTTCGCGCCGGGTCCACTCCCCGTGACGCGGCCGATCCGGATCACGCGACCCTTCCAACGGAAGCGCAGCGGGCGCAGGCGTCCGCCTTCGAACACCGCGAGGACGTCCACGGAATCGTTGAGGGTCTCGAACATGGGGATGAGTGCCTGGCGGAAGTGATCGCTGCCGGCACCTTAGGCGCACATTCGTGCACTTTGCTAGACGAAAGTGTTCATCCCTCCAGGCCGTGCCCTTGTCGAAGAAGCCCGCGAGCCACTTCATCCCGACCAGCAGCAGCGCCAGCAGCGTGGTGCCGACCGAGACCCCTACCAGCACCGCTCGGACCCAGCGGGTGGAGCGCCGCGCTTGTGAGCGTCGCGCCTTCTCCCGCGCTCGCTCGAGATCGCCGAATCGAATGATCTGACCGATCTCGACCCGGCTTCCTTCGCCGGCGAGCGGCTGCAGGCAGAAGGCGCACTGGCCCGAGGCCAGGATCAGGGATTCCCCGGCCGCACGAAGGACAGACCGCGCGCTCATCCGCGCTCCGCCTCATGGCTGCGCGTCCAGACATGGGTGAGGTATCGGCCTCGACCCGGACCGGATGAACCTGACAACCCCGGTGGGCCTGCTGCCTTCCTGTCGCTCCCGGACCGGGCGCCGTGGACCCTCGAGCTCATCGACTCGAGTTTGTCGGCCTACGGACAACGAGTTGGCGTCGATGGCTCGGCCGCCCCGACGCGCATGCTCCTTGCTCATTCGTCGAACGGCCTGCGCACGAGCCGGCCCTGGCACTCACGACCCTTCGACGTGGAGGCCCATGCCGATCATCGATTCACGGACCGGCGAAACGGTCCGACGCCTCGAGCCCGCCGAGCTGACCGATGCCGCGCGCCTCATGCGGGATATGCGCTCACCGCGCTCCACCTGGCCGGATCCGGCCACGCCGGGGCACGCTCGGTCCTCGATCTCACCGCGGCCCTCTACCTCAACGTGCTGCGTCACGACCCGCGGGCCCGGAATGGCCGGGCCGTGATCGGGTGATCTGGTCGGGCGGACACAAGGCGCCCGCCCTCTACGTGGGGCTCGGCCTCGCCGGATACTTCGACCTCCCGGAGATCGCGACGCTCCGGAAGCTCGGAAGCCCGTTCCAGGGACATCCGCATCGCCTGGCGCTGCCGGGCGTCGAGTTCTCCACCGGCTCGCTCGGCCAGGGGCTCTCGATCGCGGTGGGCCAGGCGCTGGCCCGCCGCTTCCGCTCCCATCCCTACCGGGTGTTCTGCGTCATGGGTGACGGCGAGCACCAGGAAGGCCAGGTGTGGAAGCCGCCATGGAAGCCGGCCATTTCAAGCTCGGCGGACTGGTCGCGCTGGTGGACGTGAACGGCCTCCAGATCGACGGACGCGTGTGCGAAGTCATGGAGGTTCAGCCCCCGACGGACAAGTACCGATCCTTCGGCTGGGACGCGATCGAATGCGACGGACACGACCTCGGGCAGCTGGTCGACGCGATGGAGCCGCGCGGCCGCCGCGGACCGGCCGGTGGCGGTGCTGGCCCGCACCGTGAAAGGCAAGGGGTGAGCTTCATGGAGAACCAGGCCGGGTGGCACGGCAAGGCTCCCAATGCCGACGAGCTCACCGCGGCGCTCTTCGAGCTGGGACTCGACGGGTGGTGGAGCGCGCGGAGATGACGCGCCGCGCCACGCGCCATCAGGAGCGCGTCACCGCCGAGCTGCGCGCCCGCACGCCGCGCTTCCCGCGCAGCTACGGGTGGAACGCCGCGGCGACGATGCGCGTCGAGATGGATCCCACCCGGCTCGGATTCGGGCGCGCCCTCGATCGGCGCGGCGACGATCCGCGCATCGTCTGTCTCGGCGAGGACATTCTCCGCGTCGCATCGGCATCGCCGATTTCCACAAGAACCATCCGGAGCGTCGCGAGCGCTTCCTCTCGCTCGGCATCGCCGAGCAGAGCGCCACCGCGGTGGCCGCGGGCCTCGCCAAGGAAGGATTGATCCCGGTGATCGGGAGCTACGCCGTGCTTCGCCGCGGACGCGCGCTCGACCAGCTGCGCACCACGGTGTGCTACGGGAAACTCAACGTGCTGGTGGCGGGCGCTCATGGCGGAATCTCAGTGGCCCCGACGGCGCGACCCATCAGGCGCTGGAGACCTGTTCCAGGTGTGCGGGCTGCCCGGGATCACGGTGTGCGTGCCCTGCGACGCGCTGCAGACGCAGCGCGCGACCGAGGCGCTGCTGTTCGACGTTCAAGGCCCTGGCATCTGCGCTTCGCCCGCGAGGCCACGCCGGTGGTCACCGGCGCCAACACGCCCTACCGGCTCGACAGGCCAACGTGATCCGCTTCCCGTGGGAGAGCGCGAGCGCTTCGCCGACGCGTTCGAGACCCGCCTGGCCGCCGATCATCGCGACGAGCACGAGGACCTGACACTGGTGGCGTGCGGCCCGGTTCTGGCCGAGGCGATGCGCGCCGCCTGATCCTCAAGGCCGAGCACGGCCTGGAGACACGCGTGATCGACCTGCACACGCTGAAGCCGCTCGACACCCGAGCGCTGGAGCCGCGCCGCCGCCGAGACCCACGTGATCCTCACGCTGGAGGAGCACCAGACCGGTGGACTCGGTCATCGGGTGCTCGCGGCGCTCGCCGCGGATCGCCAGCGTGGATTCCTCGCCGACCTGATCGGCATCGACGATCGATTCGGCGAATCGGGCGGACCCCGGGAGCTGATGGAGAAGTTCGGCCTGACGGCCGAGCACGTGGCGAGCCGCGCGCGCGCGTTGTGGGTGCGCGCGGGATTCGACCGAACGCAACTGCTGGAGGCCTGACATGCTGCCGATCTCGGAACGCGCGGCCAGTCTCGGAACGGAGAACGCGTTCGTCGTGCTGAAGGACGTGCTGGCCCGCGCTGCGGCGGGCGCTGACATCAAGAATTTCTGCATCGGGCAGCCCGACTTCGTGACGCCCGACGCGATCCGCCTGGCCGCCGTGCGCGCCTTGATCGAGGGCAAGACCGGCTACACGCCGAGCGCCGGCATTCCCGAGCTTCGCGAAGCCATCGCCGCCAGCGTGCCGCACGCGCGGCCTGGCGGTGGACGCGGACGACGTGGTGGTGGCGTGCGGCGCCAAGCCGTTCATCGGGTACGCCATCCAGACCGTGACCGATCCCGGTGCGGGCCACGAGGTGATCTTCCCGGTACCGGGCTTCCCCATCTACCAATCGCAGATCCTGGCGCAGGGCGCGGTGCCGGTGCCGCTGCGCTGCGCGAGCGCAATGGATTCAGGCCCGATCCCGAGGAGCTTCGCCTCCAAGCTCGGCCCGCGCACGCGGCTCGTGATCCTCAACTCGCCTCACAACCCCACCGGATGCGTTGATGAGCACCATCGACGTCGAGGCGATCGCCCAGGTGTTGGCGCCGTACGAAGACGTGTGGATCTTCTCGGACGAGCCCTACGCCTCGCTGGCCTTCGACGGTGGCGCGAGCCCGGCCGCCCATCCGGCCCCTGGCCGCGCGCACCCTTCTGGTCGACGGCGCTTCCAAGACCTACGCCATGCCCGGATGGCGCATCGGCTGGGCGATCCACCGCGAGCTCGCGCCGATCCTGGCGCGCTGGGTGACCAACACGGAGTCCTGCGCCCCCACCTCTCGCAATGGGCGGTGGTCGAGGCCCTCAACGGTCTCGCAGCGCGACGCGCTCGCCATGCGCGACGCCTTCGCGCGCCGCCGCGACGTCGTGGTCCAGGCGCTCGATCGCACACCGGGGATCCGCTGCCTCGCCGGGGGCGCGTTCTACGCCTGGCCCAACGTGACCGAGCTGTGCCGTCTCGCGGGGCTCGCGACAGCGAAGCGCTGCGCCGGCGCCCGCTGGACGAGGCGGGCGTCGCGCTGCTCGGACGTCCACTTCGGCCCGCGGATTCCGGGCGAGGGAGAGCATCTGCGGCTCTCGTTCGCGGCGTCGCTGCCGGATCTAGAAGAAGGTCTGCGCCGCATCGACGACTTCTGCGCGCGCGGTGGTCGCCGCGAGCGCGGCGCCGGTGGCGGCCGGCTTCGCCATGACGGTCCTCGAGCGCGTCGGCTCCACGCCGCTGCTCCAGCTCGAGGGCCTGTTCATCAAGCTCGAGCGCTCGAACCCGGGCGGCAGCGTCAAGGACCGGATCGCGCGCTTCATGCTCGAGGAGGCGGCGCGCCGCGGCGAGCTGCTGCCGGACGATCACATCGTCGAAGCCACCTCCGGCAACACCGGGATCGCGCTGGCCTTCGTGGGACGGCAGCTCGGCTACCGCGTGCTGATCTTCATGCCGGAACACATGAGTCCCGAGCGGCGCCGCATGATGGAGAACCTCGGCGCCGAGGTGCGCCTCACCCCGCGCGCCGAGAGCTTCCGTGGCGCGATCGCGCGACGCGACGCGTTCCGCGCGGACGCACCGGCTACTACATCCCCGATCAGTTTCGCCAACCCGGACAACGTGCGCTGTCACGCGCTCACCACCGGGCACGAGCTTGGTGCAGCAGCTCCGCGATCGCGGGCATCACGGCCTCGACTGGTTCGTGGCCGGCGTGGGGACCGGAGGCACGCTGATGGGCGGGCGCGGCGCTGCGCGCGCACATGCCGGGCGTCGCGATCGCGGCAGTCGAACCCGAGGAATCGGCGGTCCTGAGCGGGGGCCAGCCGGGCGATCACGGCATCATGGGCATCGGCGACGGCTTCGTCCCCGATCTCGTCGATCCGAGCGCTATCGACCTGGTGATCCGCGTCCACACCGAAGAAGCGCGCGCGGAGGCGGCGCGACTGCGGGCTCGGCACGGGTACTGTGTGGGCGTGAGCTCGGGGGCGAACATGGCGGCTGCCGCGCGGCTGCTTCGTCGCGCCGGCCGCGTCGCGCCACGCTGTGGCCGGATCGGCCCGACCGCTACGGCTCGAGCGGCCTCGAGCTCCGCTCGGCGACGGCTCGGGGTGCGCGCTGGGTCCTCTGTGCGCCGCGCGCAGCCGTGGCATGCTGCGCCGCAAGCGCTCGCGCTGACCGATCCGCGCCGCGCGATCACCCCGCAGCCGCCCGAGCGTTTTCGACACCGGAGGAGCTTCCATGACCATCCCCGCCGCGCCGCAGACCCAGGCTGACGCGACGCTGTCCTATGACGGCAAGACCGTCACCCTCCCGCTCCTGCGCGGCACCGAGGCCGAGGTGGGAATCGACATTCAGAAGCTCCGCCCGACACGGGGCTCATCACGCTCGACCCGGGGTACGGCAACACCGGCGCTTGCCGAAGCGCGGTCACGTTCATCGACGGCGAGAAGGGCATCCTCCGCTACCGCGGCTATCCGATCGAGGAGCTGGCGGAGCGGAGCACTTTCCTCGAGGTCGCCTGGCTCCTGATCCACGGCGAGCTGCCGTCGCGCGCCGAGCTCGACGGGCTTCGCCCGACGAGATCACGCGCCACACCATGCTGCACGAGAACTTCGTGCGCTTCTTCGAGGCGCTGCCGCCCGACGCGCATCCCATGCCGGTGTGCGCCGCCGCGGTGGGCGCGCTCGCCACCTTCTACCAGCAGCCCGAGACCGAGCAGAGCCTGCACGACACCGTGATCCGGCTGATCGCCAAGATGCCGACCATCGCGGCGTATTCCTGCAAGCACTCGATCGGCCAGCCCTTCATGTACCCGGTGAACCGGCACGACTACGCCACCAACTTCCTGCACATGATGTTCGCGACACCGTGCGAGAGCTACGAGGTCGATCCGGTGCTGGCCGCGGGCGATCGACCTGCTCCTGATCCTCCACGCCGACCACGAGCAGAACTGCTCGACCAGCACGGTGCGGATGGTGGGCAGCTCGCGCGCCAACCTGTTCGCCAGCATCTCGGCCGGGATCAGCGCGCTGTGGGGCCGCTGCACGGCGGCGCCAACCAGCAGGTCATCGAGATGCTCGAGAGCATCGCGCGCGAGGAGGGCAGCGCGCAGAAGTTCCTGACCCGCGCCAAGGACCGCGGAGACACCACGCGGCTCATGGGCTTCGGCCATCGCGTCTACAAGAGCTACGATCCGCGCGCCGCGATCCTCAAGCAGCGCCTGCACCGACGTGCATCGCGCGGGTGGGCATCACGAGCCAGCTGCTCGAGATCGCGCTGGAGCTCGAGGAGCATCGCGCTGGCCGACGACTACTTCGTCAGCCGCAAGCTCTACCCGAACGTGGACTTCTACTCGGGCGTGATCTACAAGACGCTCGGTATCCCGGTGAACATGTTCACCGTGATGTTCACGATCGGGCGGCTGCCGGGCTGGATCGCCCAGTGGCTCGAGATGCGCCGCGATCCGACTTCCGCATCGCGCGTCCGCGGCAGATCTACACCGGTCCCGGCCAGCGCGCGTACGTGGGGATCGAGACGCGGCGGTAGAGCTCCTCACGCCAGCGCCTAGGCGGCGGCGGATGTCCGCTTCAGATCGAGCCCGCGCCGCACCACGCTGCAGGAACGCGCTGCCGAGCATCGAGGATCGCCCCGACCCACACCAGATTGATGAGCGGCTTGGTGCTCACCTCGACCGCCAGCACCTTCTGGCTATCACTGCGGCCCATGCCCGGCAGCTCGAGCGCCACGCGCCCGGTGCTGGGATCGACGTTGGCGATCTGGATCGAGCGCGCCGCCCGGGAGATAGTCGGGAATCCGGTTCGGGATCCCCTCCTTGAGGTTCATCTCGAGCACCGGCCGCACCGGGACGGTGCGGCCGCCGATCTCCGCCCGCATGCGAGCGGCGATGCGAACCACGTCGCCCATCTGGCGATCGAAGTCGATGAAGGTGTAGGTGACCTCGCCGACCTTCTGCTCTCGCCCTTCGAGAACCACACGCCGCTGTTGCGGATCCTCTCGCCCACCATCTCGAGCGGCGAGATGTAGAGGTCGTGGGTGAGGAAGCGCTGGATGTGCGGCTTCTTCACGTACGCCTGGTTGTAACTCGCTCCAGTACAGCGACGGCCGCGCCTCGAAACCGCCGCTCTCGGCGCACTCACCGCGATCACGGCGCGATCGTGTCCGCCAGCGCCGTGCGCGCACGCCTTCGAACATCAGCCGGTAGCCGAGCGCCGCTCTTCTCTCGCCCAGCCGGGAGCTGCACCTGCGTGGAGCGCCCGTAGTTCGACGAGGCGATGATGCCGGATCAGCAGCACCGCTGCGCCGGTGTGGCCGAGGTAGGCGACGCCGTGGCTTCCAGCCGGCGCGGAAGCCGCGCGCGGTGACGATCGCATTCGAGGCGAGCGCGAACGCGGCCCGCGAACAGCGATCGCCGAGCGGCAATCGGATCGCGCACTCCCAGCACCACCGCCAGCGTCGCGCCGATCAGCGCCGCCAGCACCGCGGGCAATGCGCGCGCGCGCAGAGCGCGCCTGCGTCCTGCGTGCCGCCAGCGCATGAGCGGCGCCGATCCCGAGCAGCAGACCCATGGCGATCGCGAGCGGCGCGTTGACCAGGTTGTAGTACGAGGTCTGCACGTTCGAAGGCGGGCCGAACAGCCGGGTGATGAGCGGCGCGCTCATGCCGACCGCGGTGAGCGCGCACATCAGCATGAACACCAGCTGGCCGAGCCACATCATGGACTCGCGCGAGAAGCTGCCGAGCGGCTGCGTTCGGGCCAGGGATGTCGCGCCAGCGCGATCAGCACAGCGCCGTAGCCGACGGTCATCGGTGAGGAACAGGAACGAGAGCAGGAACCCGTTGAGCCCCAGGTTGACGAACGAGTGCACGGAGAAGTCGGCGAGCACGCCGCTGCGGGTGAGGAACGAGGCGTAGAGCACCAGCACGTAGGAGGTGATGGCGAGGAAGAAGTTGGTGCGCCGGAGGCTCCCGGTGACGCGCTGCACCAGCAGGCCAGTGCAGCAGCGCGATGTTCGAGAGCCAGGGGATGAACGAGCCGTTCTCGACCGGATCCCAGCCCCAGTAGCCGCCCCAGCCCAGCACCTTGTACGCCCACACGCCGCCCATGATGAAGCCGGTGGCGAGGATCGCGGTGGAGAACACCGCCCACGGCAGCACCGGCTTGACCCAGCCGTCAGTCCGCGTCGCACCATCGCCGCCATCGCGATCGCGAACGGCACGACCAGCGACGAGAACCCGGTGAACAGCACCGGCGGATGGATCGGTCATCCACGGATCCTGGAGCAGCGGGTTCAGGCCCTGGCCGTCCAGCGGGAACGCGGTCCGGCGGGAAGGTCAGGAACGGTCCGCGCATCACGGTGACCAGTCCGCAGCATGACCAGCGGCAGGTTGAGGAAGAACATCGCGGAGCGCGGTCAGCGCGTGGCTGGACGCGCATCAGCACCAGCCCGAGCGTGCGCGTGATGAGCGCCCACAGCAGGAAGGTGCCCTCCTGCCCGCCCCAGAACGCGGCGTACACGTAGTGCGGCTCGGCATGGCGCGCGACGAGTACGACGCCACGTACTGGTACTGGAACTGGTGTGTGAAGAGGATCCGCCAGAGGAAGACGGTGGCGGCGCAGGAGTCCGCTCCATTGCACCCAGTAGAGCGCGCTTCGCCCAGGTCCAGGCACTCTCCCGGCCGCTCACCCCGCCAGGAACCGAGCCCCGCGACGACCCTCGCCAGGGAACGCGATCCAGGTGAACCCCTGCCCGAGGTTCACGATGCGGTCTTTCCTCGCTCGGCCTCGGCTTGATACTTGGACGGGCACTTCACCAGCAACTGCTCTGCCACGAACTGGTCGTGCTGATAGCGTCCAATCGCCACGATGGAGGTGGCCTGATCGAAGTTGCCGGGTACCACCCCGCGGTACGTCGACCGGCGAGGACTCGGCCTTCGAATCCTTGAGGCGGAAGCTCGGTATTGCTCTGTCCTTCTTGAGCACGTACTGCTTGTCGGCCAGATCCCGTTCACCTGCACCAGGCCGCTCGAGCGCCGCGCCTCATCGAAGGAGATGTACGGGCGTCACGGACTTCTTGAAGCTGCTGACGCCGATCGCGGTCGCCGCGATCAGCAGCACCATGGCCACGATCACCTTCACGCTCATTGCTTCTCCAGTTCAGCCACCCGGCGCTCGAGTCGGACGAGATACCAGGAACAGAAGTCCCCAGACCAGCAGGGCCACGGACCATCACCGCTCACCGCGTCGCCTCGCTCATCCGCTCTCCCTCAGCGTTCCTCGATCCGTCGCTCGAGCCGCGCGATGCGCACCCGCACGGGACTGTCACCCAGAAGAACAGTGCGGTGAATCCGCCAGCAAGGCGAAGAATACCACGCGGATCCGTGGATCCATGTCGATTTTACCCGCGGGTTGATGATGCGGATCGAGGATGCAATGTGAAATAGATCCGGGGCACGACGAAGATCAGGAACGGCACCGACACGAAGGCGATGGCGGAATAGACCGCCGACAGCCGAGCGCGCGCCGCTCCGGCTGGTCGATCGAGCTGCGCAGCGCGAGATAAGCCCGTAAACGAGCAGCAGGAAGAAGATCGATGTTTCGCGTGGATCCCAGTTCCAGTACGCACCCCACATCGCCTTCGCCCACAGCGATCCGCTGATCGTCGCCGCCACACAGAATAGGAGGCCGATCTCGGCGGCGGCGGCGGCCTGGTGATCGTGCTCGATATCCCCGCGACGCAGGTACAGCACGCTGTGGACCATCGACCACCCGAGCGCCAGCACCGTGACCCACGCGGACGGGATGTGGAAGTAGAGCACGCGTGTCGTTGGTCCAGCACGCGGTACGAGCGGCGCCCACAGGAACGCCGCAAGAATCCACGCGGCGATCCACACGAGCAGCAGTCCCCGCAGGATCATCATCAGTCCTCCCAGAGGTGGTCGTAGAGCAGGAGGCTGGCCGCGAGCAGGGCGACGCCCGTATGCCGCCAGCAAGCGCAGCTCGGCGGCCACCGAGCCTCCGCTCCACTGCGCCCGCGTCGCGCTCACCGCCGCCGCGACCACCGGCAACAGGATCGGAAACGATACACCGGCGAACAGGGCGGCCCGCGCCGCGCGTCTGGGCGATGATGGCGCCTACGTCAGGGGTCGCACCGGTTCCCAGCGCGAGGCTGCCGAGGGTCAGGAGCGCCGAGGAACGGCCCCACGCAGGGGCGGGCGCGCCCATCAGGATCAGGAAGAGCGGCACGGTCACCAGCTCGATCACGCCCAGGAAGAGCAGGTTGAAGAGCAGCTTGCCGGTCGCGATCGCGGTCGGCGAGGCGATCAGGCGAAGCAGGATCATGGTCCGACCCTCGACCTCGCGCACGAACGCGTGGCTCAGCGATGCGAGCGCCGCAAACAGCAGGACCACCCAGAGCAGCGCCGACAGCACGTCGGGACGATCGCCCAGCCGGCCGACCGCGAAGCTCACGCTGGTGAGGCTCGTCACCGCGAAGAGGAGCGCCGCGTTGAGGCCATAGCGGGTGCGCCATTCGCTGCGGCACTCCTTACGCAGGATCGCCCAGACCGCGGCCGGCGAGCTCGACCTTCGGTCGGCAAGCGCTCCACTCCCTTCTTCGTTGGTGGCGATCATCACCAGCCGGTCGGCGCGCAGCGCGCTCCACCAGTCCGTCAGCATCGTGCGGCCCGCCCTCGTCGAGATGACTTCCGGGCTCGTCGAGCAGCACCACCGGCGGATCCGCGAGCAGCGCGAACGCCAGTCGCAGGCGTTGCAGCATGCCCGATGAGAGCGCTCACGCGATCGTCGCGCCGGCTCTCGAGCCCGACCCGCTCGAGCGCTTGCTCGGCGGCGCGCGGCGGTGACGCGGAGTCCGCGGGTCTCGGCCGCGAACATCAGATTCTCCCCGGCAGTGAACTCGGGATAGAAGGCAAGGTCGGGCGCCGCGTAACCCGATCCAGCGATGACGCGTGAGCGGCGGCGCCTCGCGCCCGTCGATGCGTACGTTCAGCGCGCCGGCGCTGGCGCCGGAGCAGTCCCGCGATGATCTTGAGGAGTGTCGACTTCCCGCGCCGTTGCTCCCGCGGATCGCCACCACTAGGGCGCCTCGAACTCGAACCCGAGGTGCTCGAGGACCCGGCGCGCCCCGTAGCGGTGCACGAGGTCGCGCGCTTGGACGGCGGCCGGGGCGCCGTTCACCCCGGGAGGCGCGCGTCCAAATCGGGCGGCGGCGTCAAACCGGCGCGACCAGTCCCTGCAGCTCGGGCAAGACACGCGCGCGCGCCTCGCTCCGCGATCCGTGGAGCATCACCCCGGCGGCGTGTGGATGCCCGCCGCCGCCCAGGCCCGTGGCGATCGCGTCCACCACGACCCGGCCGGTCGATCGCATGCTCACCTTGACCTTGCCCGGCTCCGACCTCGGAGAAGAGCACCACCGCTTCGGCGCCCGCGATGCCGCGCGGCATGTCGACCAGACCGTCGGTGTCCGAGCCGCTCAGTCCATGCTTCTGGAATTGCTCGGGCGCGGCCTCGAGCACGATGAGACGGCCATCGCAGTCCAGCTCGAGCGTGCTCAGCACCTCGCCGAAGAAACGCATGCGCTCGGCGGAGGCGTGCGAGTGGACTCGCGCGTAGAGCCGCTGCGGATCGAGCCTGAGCGCCAGCAGCTCGGCGGCCATGCTGATGCGCCGCGGGATCGGTGTTGGAATAGCGGAACGATCCGGTATCGGTCATGAGCGCCACGTAGAGCGCCTCGCGCCATGTCAGTGTCACGACGTCCTCCGCTTCGCGGATCAGGTCGTAGACGATCTCCCCGGTGGCGGACGCCTCGGGCTCGATCACGTTGACCTGGCCGAAGCCGCGAACGTGCGAGACGTGGTGATCGACCACCGCGATGGCGATCGCGTGACGGTCGAGCAGCGGCGCGAGGCGGCCGACGCGCTGGCGATTGCTCGTGTCGAGCACCAGCAGCGCGTCGGCCTCGTTGAACGGCGCTCGGCGAGCTCCTCCTCGAAGGCCTCGATCGTGACGTGCTCGGCGAGGAACGTGAAGGCCGCGGGCAGTGCGGAGTCGTTGAGCACGCTCACCGATTTGCCGTGCCCGGCCAGCCACAGCGCCATCGCCACCTCGCTGCCGATGCCGTCGCCGTCGGGATTCACGTGGGTGGTGAGCAGGAAACGCCGGTGACGCGACCAGGAACTCGTGCAGCGCCCGGCGCTCGGGCGTCCTGGGATTCACGAGAGCGATTCGCTTCCGGGCGTCGCGTCCGACCGGAACCTGGCGCGTCGCTCGTGCACGGCCCAGGAGAGTTCCGGCGACTTCGGCCAGGAACCAGCGGTGGAAGCGGAGGTCACTGGTCAGCTCCGGGTGGAAGCACAGGCCCGACCACTCGTGCCCTGCCGGACGCCCACCGCCTCGGCACTTCGCCGCGCGCGGCGGCGAGCGACGCCACGACCTCGACACCGCGTCCGATCCGCGCGATCCGCGGCGCGCGGATGAAGACGCCGATGATAGCGCCGCCGGCGAAGCGTGGTGTCCAAATCCGCTGCGAAGGAGTCGATCTGCCGGCCATAGGCATTGCGCTCGACGCTCCACGTCGAGCACTCCGAACGGCGGTGCTCGGGAGACGTCCGGCGTCGCCTGCCGAGCAGGATGACGCCGGCGCACGTGCCCATCACCGGACGCTGGCGCGCACGAACGCCGCGAGCGGCTCGCGCAGGTCCCGACCTCGCCATCAGCCGCGTCATGGTGGTGGACTCGCCGCCCGGCATCACGAGGGCCTCCAGGCCTTACGAGGTGCTCGCGGCAGGACCACGCGCACCGGCCTCGACTCCCAGCGCCTCGAGCGACGCCGATGCCTGGCGAGGCCACGTCGCCCTGGAGCGCCGAGCACGCCGACGCGTGGTCACGGTCACCGATCACCAGCCCCGCTTGCGCGAGCTGCTGCTCTTCGGGGATCGCCTCCATCGACAGGCCGCGCATCGGCCTGGGGCAATCCCTCGCTGATCGCGGCGAGGATCTCGGGACGGTCGTAATGGGTGACCGCCTGCACGATGGCGCTGCGCCATGCGCAGCTGCTCGCGCCGCTCGCGCCTTCGGGCTTGCCGTCGAGACCGACCTCGAAGATGCCCGAGCCGACGAACACCGCCTCGGCGCCGAGCTGCATCATGAGCGCCGCGTCGGCCGGCGTCGCCACGCCGCCGGCGGCGAAGTTCGGCACCGGCAGCTTGCCGGTCGTCGCCACCTGCCGCACCAGCTCGAACGGCGCGCCCAGCGTCTTGGCCTCGGCCATCCAGCTCGTCCTCGCGCAGCGCTGGTGAGCCGTCTTGATCGCGCTTCTGCACGGCGCGCATGTGGCGCACCGCCTCGACCACGTTGCCGGTGCCGGCCTCGCCCTTGGTGCGGATCATCGCCGCGCCTTCGCCGATCCGGCGCAGCGCCTCGCCGAGGTCGCGGCAGCCGCACACGAACGGCACCTTGAAGTCGTGCTTCCAGATGTGGTGCTCCTCGTCCGCCGGGCGTGAGCACCTCGCTCTCGTCGATGAAGTCGATGCCGAGCGCTTCGAGGATCTGCGCCTCGGCGATGTGGCCGATGCGGCACTTGGCCATGACCGGGATCGAGACCGCGGCCTCGATCTCCTTGATGAGCTCGGGATCGGACATGCGCGCCACGCCGCCCTCGCGGCGGATGCGCGGCCGGGATGCGCTCGAGCGCCATCACCGCCGCGGCGCCCGCCTCCTCGGCGATCCGCGCCTGGTCGGCGGTCATGACGTCCATGATGACGCCGCCCTTCAGCATCTCCGCCAGGCCCACCTTCAGCCGGAACTGTTCTTGCGTTCAGCTCATGACGCCTCCCTCACGACGCGCTGCGGCTGTGCCATCGCCGGAACGCGCAGTCGCGCGCAGAGCGCCGGCGGCCACCGCATCGCGACGACCTGACGATCCGCTCGACGTCCGCCTCGTCGTTCGATTCGCCGAGCGAGAAGCGCACGCTGGCGTGCGCGTCCTCGGGAGCGCAGCCCCATCGCGATCAGCACGTGCGAGGGCCCGGGCGACGCCGCGCTGCACGCCGAGCCGGTCGAGACCGTGATGCCCTGCGAGATCCAGCTCGTGCAGCATGCGCCTCGCCGTCGATGCCCGTCGAAGCCGACGTTGACGATGCTCCCGCAGCCGCGCCCGCGGTCGTCCGTGGAGCCGCGTGCCCGGCACCCGGCCCGAGAGTCCTGCGAGCAAGCCGATCGCCGAGCGCTTCCAGCGCGCGACCGTCCGCTGGCAGCCGGCGCGCGGCGCGCTCGCGCCGCCGCTCCGAGGCCGACGATCGCCGGCAGGTTCTCGGTGCCGGCGCGCCGCGAGCGCTCCTGGTGACCGCCGTGCACCAGCGGCTCGAGCCGCGTGCGGCGGCGTCACGTAGAGCGCGCCGCGCCCGGCGGCCCGTGGAACTTGTGCCCGGCGAGCGACAGCAGATCGACGCCCGAGCGGCCGACGTCGACCGGCAGCTTCCCCACCGCCTGCACCGCGTCGGCAGTGGAACGCGCGCCGGCCGCGTGCGCGAGCTCGCGCCGCCGCCTCGACCGGCTGGATGACGCCGGTCTCGTTGTTGACCGCCATCAGCGAGACCAGCGCCACGTCGGCGCCAGAGCAGTTCCGTCCACGGCGCCTCGAGATCCGATCGCCGTCTCGCTCGTGACCGGCGCCATCGTGAGCTCGAAGCCCTCGGCCTCGAGCTGCGCGCGCCGTCTCGAGCACCGGAGGGATGCTCGATCGCCGGACACCACGAGCCGCCGGCGCCGCGCCGCCGCGCGGCGCGCATGACGCCCCGCAGCGCCAGGTTGTTGGCCTCCGATCCAGAGGCGGTGAAGACGATCTCTTCGGGCGCGGCGCCGATCAGATCGGCGACGCGGCCGCGCGCGACTCGATCGCGTCACGCGCCGCTTCGCCCCGACGATGGACCGACGACGGATTGCCGAAGCCCATCGCTCCAGGAACGGGCTGCATCGCCTCGACCACCTCCGGCGCCGGGCGCGGTGGTTGCGGCGTGGTCGGCGTAGATCTCGTGGCGAGCGCCGCTCATTTCGACCCCGAGCGTCTGGATCGAGACGCGCCGCGCCAGCTCGCCGGCGATGCGCGCGCAGCGCGCGCGCCGATTCGCGCTCGGGATCGCGCGAGCACCACCGGACGACCCTCGTCGCCTGCCGCGCGCACGCCCGGATCGATCGGGATCGCTCCCAGGAACGGCACGCCCATCGCGAGGAGCGGCTCTCGGCCTGCCCGTGTCGAAGATGTCGTGGCGGCGTGCCGCATGTGCGGGCACACGAAGGTAGCTCATGTTCTCGATCACGCCGAGCAGCGGCACCTGCAGCTTCTCGAACATCGAGACGCGCCTTGACCGCGTCCTCGATCGCCACCATCGAGGGCGTCGTGACGATGACGGCGCCCGCCACGTGGGTCTGCTGCACGAGCGAGAGTTGCACGTCGCCCGTGCCCGGCGGCAGATCGACGAGCAGGTAGTCGAGCTCGCCCCAGTCGACGTCGTGGAGGAAGCTCTTGATCGCGCCGTGCAGCATGGGACCGCGCCACACCACCGCCTCACCCTGGCTCACCAGCAGACCCATGGAGAAGAACTGCAGCCCCCAGGCATCGGACCGGCACGGATCTTGCCGTCCCGCTGCGACGGCTGGCTGCTGGACGCCCAGCATGCGCGGCAGGTTGGGACCGTAGATGTCGGCGTCGAGCAGGCCGACCTTGGCGCCGGCCGCGGCGAGCGCGACCGCCAGGTTCACCGGCCACGGTCGACTTTCCGACGCCGCCCTTGCCGCTCCCGATCGCGATGCACCTGGGCGACGCCGGGGATCTCCTTGCGCTCCGCGTCCGGGTCCGCAGGCTTGCGCATGCGCGACGTGGTGCGGATCGCGATGTCGCGCACCGCCGGCAAGGCCTGACACCGCGGCTCGGCAATCGGCCTCGATCTGCGATCCTTGAGCGGGCACGCCGCCGTGGTGAGCACCAAGGTGAAGGACACTCGGCCGGCCTCGACCGCGAGGTCCTCGATCATGCCGAGCGTCACGAGGTCGCGATGCAGGTCGGGGTCCTGGACGCGTGCCCAGCGCCTCGAGCACCTGTTGCTTCTCCACCATGGCGATCTCCGGTGGCTCCGCCCGCATGGTCGCTCCTGCGCGTCATTCCGAGGCCACGACTTCGCGGACTCCGGGGACCTTCTCCCGGATCCAGCGCTCGATTCCACTTCGCAGGGTGGCGGCCGCGCTGCCACAGCCGCTCTGCAAGAGCCACTTGACCCTGAGGCGTGACGATCCCGTCGTCGGAGACGTCCAGGAGCTCGAGATCGCCCCCGTCGGCCTGGATGACCGGCCGGAGCCGCCCGATGACCTGCATGACCTGTTCCCGCATTCTCGCTCCTCGCCGGTTGGGTCCGCTGTGAACCTAGAGGGCAGGGCCGGAACCGCTTACCTTATGATCCGCTCAGGCCCCAGTCAATTGCACGGTCCCTGGAGACGCCTCTCGGGCCCGGCCTTTTCCAGCATCCCTACAGTCTGGAGACACCCCTGTGGGCTTGCTGCAAGCGGATCCGCTCCGGAACCCGGGTCTTCCCCTTCAGCCCCTGGACCACTTGGATGCGCTCTGGGTCCAGGTGGCTGGAACGGTCTGCAACCTGACCTGCACCCATTGCTTCGTCTCCGCGGGTCCGGACAACCACCGGCAGCCCGTTCATGCTCGCGTGGCCAGATCGCCGGACGCGTCGCCGAGGCCCTCGCCCTGGGCGTGCGCGCGAGTTTTACTTCACCGGCGGCGAGCCGTTCCTCCATCCCGAGATGCTCGAGGTCGTGGCCGACACCCTGCCCCACGGCGCGTGCCACGGTGCTGACCAACGGCACGCTGTTCACCCCGCCCGGCTCGAGCGACTCGGCGATCTGGCGCGGAGCTCCATCCACTCGCTCGAGCTGCGCGTCAGCCTCGACGGCTGGCGAGGCCGAGGATCACGAGCGATTCCGCGGCGCCGGAAGCTTCGTGCGGACCCTCGAGGGGATCGTCGCGGCGAGCCGGGCCGGCTTGCTACCGATCGTCACCGCGACGTTCGAGCCGGATCAGGACCCCGCCCGCTGGCCGAGCGCTATCGCACGATGCTGCGGGCAGCGGGCGTCCAGCGACCGCGCCTCAAGCTGCTGCCGATGTTCCAGCTCGGTCGCGAATCAGGCCGCACGCGCGCCTATCGGCCGCTCGAGACGCTGGTCACGGCCTCGCCGCGACGGATCTGGAGCCGGGCCGCCTGCAGTGCTCGCGATCGCCGCGCGGTCGGCGCCCGCGGCGTCTATGTCTGCCCGCTCCTGGTCGAGGAGCCGGGAGGGCGGATCGGCGATCGCCTCGATCAGGCGCTTGGGCCGGTCCGCCTCGACCACGGCGCGTGCTTCACCTGCCGAGCTCACCGGGATGACCTGCGCCAATGGCTGAGCGCATCCGCTTGGTCTGCTTCGGCGGCGTCTGCAGCAACCATCACGCGCTCGCGGCGACGCTGGGCGGATCGAGGCGCTCGGCCGTCGATCACGTCTGGTGCCTCGGCGATCTCGGGGGTTTCGGCCCGCACCCCGACCGTGCGATCGAGATGCTGCGCGCCGCCCAAGTGCCGACGCTGCGCGGCAACATGGACGACTCGGTGGGACACGAGCGCGACGATTGCGCGCTGCGGCTACACCGATCCGCTCGATCAGCGCTTCGCCCAGCGCTCGTACGACTACACGCTCGCGCGCACCCCTCCCGAGCATCGCGCCTGGATGCGCGAACTGCCCGGAGCAGCAGCGGCTGGATCTGGGGGACGCCGCGTCCTGCTCTGCCACGGCTCGCCGCGCCGCGTGAACGAGATTCCTGTGGGAATCGACCTGCTCCGCAGGCGTTCCTCGAGTGGCTGTGCGACGCGCCACGCCGCGGACGGTGCTCGTCTGCACGTCACACCGGCCTGCCCTGGCATCGCGCCCTCTCGCGCGGTCGCCACGTGGTGAACGCAGGGGTGATCGGGCGTCCGGCCAACGACGGCGATCCCGCGGTCCGCTACGCGCTCCTCACGCTGGACGGTGACGTGGGCGTCGAGGTTCGTCCGCGTTCCCTATGACCACGAAGCGATTGCGCGCGCGATGGAAGCCGAGGGTCTGCCTCTGGAGTTCGTCGAGACGATTCGCACCGGCTGGTGGACGACCTCGCGCTCGAGAACCTGCCCGCCAGGGAGCGGGCGCGCGGCATCCACTGACCTCCGGACTCATCCCGAGCGCCGGCGCTTGCTCTCCAGCAGCTGCTCCCACGCCTTCATGCGCCGGCCGATCTCGGCCTCGAATCCTTCGTCGGTGGGATCGTAGAAGCGCCGGCCCTGCGAGCTCGTCGGGCAGGTGCTGCTGATCGGCGATGCGTCCTTCCTCGCCGTGCGCGTAGCTGGTATCCGGCGCCGTAGCCGAGCTGCTTCATCAGCCGGGTCGGCGCGTTGCGGACACGACCAGCGGCGGCGGCAGGCTGCCGCTCCGCTCGACCTCTTCCATGGCGCGCGCCGAAGCCCTCGTAGACGGCGTTGCTCTTGGGCGCGGTGGCCAGGTAGACGGCAGCACTGCGCGAGCGCCAGCTCGCCCTCCGGCGTGCCGAGCTGGTGATAGGCCTGGAACGCCGCGACCGCGAGCGGCGAGCGCCTGCGGGTCGGCGTTGCCGACGTCCTCGCTGGCGAAGCGCACCAGCCGGCGCGCGACGTAGAGCGGATCCTCACCGGCCGCGAGCATGCGCGCCAGCCAGTAGAGTCCCGCCGTGCGGGATCCGAGTCGCGCAGCGACTTGTGCAGCGCCGAGATCAGGTTGAAGTGCTCCTCGCCCGCGCGGTCGTAGCGCAGGTGCTTGCGCGCCAGCGCCTGTCGCACGTCCTCGACCGTGATGGTCCTGGGGTCGGGCGTGTCGCGCGTCAGGACCGCAGCGGCAGCGACTTCGAGCGTGTTGAGCGCCCGCCGCGCGTCGCCGTCGGCGGATTCCGCGATCAGCTGGGCCGCGGCGGGCTCCGCCGTCACCTGACCGTCGAGTCCGCGCGGATCGGCGAGCGCGCGCGTCGACGAGCGTGGTGCAGCTCGGCCGGCGCGAGCTCGCTTGCAGCACCACGCACGCGCGCGCGCGACAGGCAGCGCGGCGTTCACCTCGAACGACGGATTCTCGGTGGTCGCGCCGATCAGGACGATGTCGCCGCGCTCGACGTGAGCGAGGAACGCGTCCTGCTGCGCGCTTGTTGAAGCGGTGGATCTCGTCGAGGAACAGCACCGTGGGCCGCCCGCTGCGCCGTCGCTCCACGGCGGCGCGCGCCATGGTCTCCTTCACTTCCTTGACCCCGGCCAGCACCGCGCTGAACGCGACGAACGGCACGCCCGCCACGGTCGCCGACCAGCCGCGCGATCGTGGTCTTGCCGCTCCCGGGCGGTCCCCACAGGATCATCGACGAGAGATGCTTGCCCTCTCGCGCATCAGCGCGAGCGGCGAGCCCGTCGGCGAAGGCCTGCGACTGGCCGACCAGCTCGTCGAAGCTGCGCGGCCGCATGCGGTCGGCCGAGCGGCCGCCGCGCCGCTCTCGGGCGGAGCGAGCGGGATCTCCGAACAGGTCGCCGCTCAGTCGTCCTCGCCGGGCGTGCGCGCGCGCTCGAGCGGCAGCGACGCTCGGACCGGAGCCGAGGCCGGATCGGGAACGAGCGGCAGCGCTCCGTCGCCGCTGTGGCCGGCCGACGGCCTCGGGAGCGCTCGGACGATTCGATCGTCCCCACGTCGAGGAGCGCCTGAGCCGCCTCTTCGACCGTGCAGCGGACGACCCGAGCGGGACTCCAGCTCCTCCGAGCCGCTGGAACAGCTCGGCCAGCACCGGCGGCTCGACGTTCGACCGCTCCGCAGCCGCGCCGGCATCGCGGAACATCTCGTCCGGCGACCCCTGGGCCACGATCTCGCCGCCGCCCACCAGCACGTACACCACGTCGGCCATCGCCTTGCACCACGTTCACGTCGTGGGTCGCCATCACCAGCGTCACGCCGTGCATCGCGGTGGAGCTGGTTGAGCAGCGCCGACCAGGTCGGCGCGCGACGCGGGGTCGAGCCCCTCGAACGGCTCGTCGAGGACCAGAAGCTCGGGCTCGCAGCACCAGCGCCCCGGCGAGCGCGACCTTGCGCTGCTCGCCGCCCGAGAGGTAGTGGCAGACCTTGTCGCGCAGGTGCGCGATGCCGACGCGCTCCAGCGCCCGCTCGACCATGCGCTCGACCTCGGCGTCGCTCGTAGCCGTAGCTGCGCGGCGAGAACGAGACGTCGTCCCACACCGTCGGGGCGATGATCTGCTCGCTCGACGTTCTGGAGCAGCACGCCGACCCGCTCGCGGATCCGGTTGAAGTGGCGCGCCGGGTTGACGCCGAACACCGACGACCTCGCCTTCGCTGCGGCTCGAGCAGTCCGAGGATGTGGAACAGCAGCGTGCTCTTGCCGCAGCCGTTCGGGCCCAGCATCACCACGCGCTGCCCCTTCTCGACCACGAAGTCGAGGCCGCAGAGGTGCACCTGCGGTGCGGTCGGGATAGGTGTGGCGCACACACGAGACGCGGATGATCGACTCGCTCATGGCGCCCTCCACAGCAGCACGGTCATCGTCGCCAGCACGACCAGGGCGACCGCGCTCAGCAGGTCGGCCCGCGACCGGTCGGCGAAGTGGCGGCAGCCCGCAGATGCGACCCGAGTGGCCCGCGCAGCAGCATGGCGGCGTAGAGCTGCTGGCTGCGGTCGAAGCCGTGCACGGCCAGCGTGCCGAGACCTTCTCCCGCCGCGAGAGCCAGGCGCCGGCGCGCCGAGCCCGACCATCCGCCGCGCACGCGCAGCGGCGCATTCCGCAGGTGACCAGCGCGCGCCAGCAGCGCGAACAGGGCGCGATACGTGAGGAACAAGCCGTCGCCGGCCTGCCGCGGCAGCACCCGCGACAGCGGCGCGAACAGGTCCGGATACGGTGTGGTGCCGACCAGCCACACCGCGGTCAGGCTGGCGGTCAGCGGACGCAGCGCGAGCATGAGCGGTGTTCCCACGGTCCCGTCCCATCGCGACACGACGAAGAGCGTGAGGAACAGCAGCGGATAGCCGGCCGCGGCGAGCGCCAGCGCGCGCGGCAGGCGGCTGCCAGCCACCAGCAGCCAGGCGAGCACGTGCACCGCCACCAGCAGCACGAGCGAAGATGCGTGGCCACCGCCACGGTCACCACTCCGGCCGCGACCACGAGCTTGCGCGATCGCGCTCGCGTCGTGCCACGGGCTCGTGCCGCTGCTGGCGTGGTGATCGATGGCCGAGATCACGTCGACCATGCGACCTCCTCGGTGGGCGGGACGGTGTTCGGCAAGAGTCCGGGACGCACCCGCGCGAGGAACCGCCCGATACCCACGCCACCACCGACTCGACGAGCACGCCGACGAGCCACAGCGCGATCACCACCGCAGCCATCACGCCCATCCGTGGTTCGGCACTCGCGGACGCCGCGTCCGGCGTCCTGCGGAGCGCCAGACCAACGATCGCGAACCACAGGAGACCGGACGTCGTCTGCCCCACCGCCGTGGCGACCGCGAGCGCCACGGCGCGCTCATGCGTCGCGCGGTCAGTGCGAAGGCGAGATGGGCGCCCGTCGCCGAGCCCGCCAGGAGCAGCGTGTTGAGCCCGATCGCGGTGAAACCGCCATGACCGAGGAACGCCAGGATCGCCGTGACCACGAACACCACCTGGAACGAGGCCGCCGGTCCGAGCAGTACGCCCACCGGACCCGCGAGCGCCAGGTGGTAGTCCAGCGGTCCGAGCGGCACCGACATGGCGGCCAACATCATCGCGCCGAGCGCCCCTTGATACGCCACGCGCCGCGGCTCAATGCGGCGGCCCGAGAGCAAGAGCGTCGCCAGCACCAGGGCGAGCGCGGGGAGCCACAGCCACAGCGGCAGGAGGCCGTCGGGAAGATGAAGGTGAGACACGCCAGGCTCCTAGGCGGCCCAGGCCAGCGCCACGCCCGAAGGCCGTGCGCCGATCCGCGCGAGCGCATCAAGCAGCACGCTTCCAGCGTGCTCCCGGTGGTGATCACGTCGTCCACGATCAGAATCGACCTCCCCGCCAGAGCCTCGGGCACCTTCACGGCGAAGGCTCCCGCCAGATTCGTCCGACGCGCGCCGGGCCCCAGCCGCGTCTGCGGCCGGGTGGGGCGGACCCGCGCGAGCGCTCCTTCCAGCCACGGAAGCCCGAGATCGCGCGCCAGCGCTTCGGCCAGTCGCGCCGCCTGATTGTAGCCCCGCTCCCGACGCCGCGTCGGGTGAAGGGGAACCTCCAGGATGAGATCCGGACGATAGGTCGGCGGGACGCTGCCCGCAATCACGGCGCCGAGCCGGGTGGCGAGCCCGGCCGTCCCTGGAACTTCAGCGCATGCACCACCGCCGCCGCCCGCTCGTCGTAGATCCACGCGGCCCAGGCCCGGTGCGACGGGTGCCGCGCGCAGGCGTCCGGAGCGCTGCCGCTGGCGCAGGCAACGGAGACAGACCGCCAGGCCGAAACGCGGGATCGTCGCGAGGCACGCGGCGCACAGCACGGCGTCGCCGCCGATCTCCACGCCAGCATCCGCGGCAGCGCTGCGGAAGGACGAAGCTCTCCACGTCGCGCAGCAGCGAGCGCCAAGCGCCCATGGCTCCGGCGAGCGCCTGGTTCGCGCGCGATCGCCCGCGCGCTACCGCGGCCACCCGACCGCCCGCGCCAGCGGATCGACCGCGACCGGACGCGCACACCACAACGCCAGGGAGCGGCGCGCCTGGAACACCAGGAGTCGAGACCGTCGTACGCATCGAGCCCGAGCGCGCGCCTCGCGCACCCAGGCGGTGATGTCGGCGCCGTAGCGCAGGTCGATGCGCAGCGCTCCCGCGGGCAGCGCCGCCTGAGGCGACCGGCGACTCGAGCGGCGTGGCGTTCACCACCACGGTGGCCGTCAGACTCCTCGGATCCTCCATGGCAGGACCTCGGCGCCTTCGATTCCGGCCCAGACCGCCGCGGCGGCGACCGGGTCGCGGGCCCAGGCCGAGACTCGAGGCGCTCCGCGGCCACCATCGCCAGCGCGAGGCTGCGGGCGGCGCCGCCGGCGCCGAGCAGCAGCAACCGCTCGTGGGCGGGGTCGCGGCCGAGGCTCGTCAGCAGATCGACGAAGCCGGGCCCATCGGTGGTGTCTCCCCAGTTCCCATCGGCGGCGAATCCCACGGTGTTGACGGAGCGGGCGAGCCGCGCGGCTTCCGAGACCCGATCGAGATGGGCGAGCGCCGCCTCCTTGAGCGGCGCGGTGAGGTTGACGCCCCACAGCCCGCGCGCGCGCAAGCTCGGCAAGGCGCTCTCCGAGCGCGGCGATCGGGGTGCGCAGCGCCGTGGATTCGCCGTCGAGCCCCAGCGAGGCCAGCCCGGCGCGGTGCAGGACCGGCGACTGCGTGTAGGCGAGCGGATCGCCGAGGATCGCGAGGGCGATCGGCGGGGTCACGCTCGCGCGGCCCCCAGGCGGCGGAGTCGCAGGATCATCAGGGTCGCGAACAGCGCGAGCGCCAGGCTCGTCACCTGGCTCTCCTTGATGTCCACGCGCGCGAGGCTGATCAGGCGAGCCTCCGGGCTCGTACGCGCGCGTCGACGTCGAGCGGGATGCGCACCAGCGCGAACATGAGCAGGAAGCTCCAGAACAGGAATCCCGGGGTCGTGAGCCGCTTACGCAGCGCCCACACGACGCCGAACAGCACCAGGCCCGACAGCGCGAAATAGAGTTGCGCGGGATGGAGCCGCGCGCTGCCAGAACTCGAGGCCCGCGAAGGAATCCGGCGGGAAGCGCACGCCCCACGGCAACGATGTCGGCACGCCGTAACAGCAGCCGTTGAGGAAGCACCCGACGCGGCCGAACACCGTGCCGAGCGCGAAGGCCGGCGTGAGCGCGTCGGCCACCGTCCACATCGGCAGTGACATCTGTCGCGCGGCGGTCAGGCCCGCCACCGTGCCGGCCACGATCCCGCCGTAGAGGTGAGACCGCCCTGCCACACCGCGAGCATGCTGCCCCACTCGCGGCGGAACTCCTGGACGTGCTCGAGCACGTAGAGCGCGCGAGCGCCGATCACCGAGGCGACCAGCACGATCAGGATGACGTTGACCAGCCGATCCTCGTCGAGGCCGAGGCGCCGCGCCTCGCGCAGGGAGAGCCAAGTCCCGACCAGGAACGCCACCGCCAGCATGAGGCCGTAGGAGCGGACGTGCGAGTAAGCCCCACCGCAGGATCTCGGGATGCAAGGGCTCAGTAGTCCTGGCGGCGCAGCGCGACGTTCTGCAGCAGCCCGAGCTGGATGCAGTTGACCATGAGCGCGGTGCCTCCGTACGAGAGGAGCGGCAGGGGCAGTCCGGTGACCGGAGCCCACCCGATGGTCATGAGGATGTTGACCATGATGTGGTAGAAGAGCGCCGAAACCAGTCCGACCGCCATCAGGCTGGCGAATCCATTGCGGGCCAGCAGCGCGAGCCGATATCCGCGCACGATCACGAACGCGTAGAGTAGCACCACGGTCAACGCGCCCAGGAAGCCCAGCTCCTCGCCCACCACCGAATAGATGAAGTCGGTGTGTCGCATGGGCAGGAAGGCGAGACCCTTCTGCGTCCCGCGCAGGAAGCCCTTCCCGAGCATGCCGCCCGAGCCGATCGCGATCTTCGATTGGATGATCTGGTAGCCCGGCGCCGTGCGGGTCCTGGTCGGGATTGAGGAACGTCTCGATGCGCCGCTTCTGGTAGTCGTGCAGATGACTCCACAGATGCGGCACGGCGTACGCCACCGCGCCGTTCAAGGCGAGCACCAGGAGCAGCGTGCTCCAGCGCGGACGGCACGATCGCCGAGCAGGATCACCACGAGCGCCGCGCGAACCACCACAGCGATGCCGGTCGAGGAAGAACGAGCGCCACGTTGAACACCGGCGACATCCCGAGCAGCAGGAGCCCCGGCGACATGCCCGCCCAGAAGTACATCGCCACCAGGATCACCGGGAACGACAGCGACGTGCCGAGGTCGGGCTCCTTGGCGACCAGCAGCGAACGGCACCAGCGTGATGAGCAGCGCCGGGAACCAGTGACGGACGCGCGACAGGTCGAGCTTGCGATTGTCGAAGCGCCGCGCCAGCACGAACACCGTGGCGATCTTGGCCAGCTCCGACGGCTGGAAGCGGATCGGCCCGATGTCGAGCCAGCGCTTGGCACCCATCGCGCTGGTGCCGACCACCAGCACGGCCACCAGCAACAGCACCGAGATTCCGTAGAGCGGATAGGCGAGCGATTCGTACACGCGGTAATGGATGGTCGCTGCCAAGCAGCGACGCTACCGCCATCCCGAGCCAGAGCAGCTGGCGCGATCCACAGCCCTTCGTGCTGCCCGGGGACGGTGGTGGCGCTGTACACGATCGAGCAGCCCGACGGCGACGAGCGCGAACGCGGCGAGCACCATCGGCACATCGATCTCGGGCCATCGCCACCTAGTCGCCACGGATCACCTCCGGACGTGTCGATCGGCAATGGGACTGCGGGCAGCTCCACGCGCGTGCTGTCCGCCACGAACAGGTTGCGCAGGACCGCCCCGGCCATCGGCGCGGCGATGCTGCCGCCGTGGCCGCTGTTCTCGACCACGAACGCCATGGCGATGCGGGGATCGTCCGCGGGCGCGTAGCACACGAACAGCGCGTGGTCCTTGCCGTGCGGATTCTGCGCGGTTCCGGTCTTGCCCGCCACCCGCAGGCCGGGGACGCGCGCCGCGGTCCCGGTGCCCGACTCCACCACCAGCTCGAGACCGCGATGCAGCGCATCCCACGCCGCGGGATCGGCCGCGACGCCGCTCTGCCAGCGGCTTCTGCGGACGGAACTCGGTCGCTCCGCGCACCTCCTTCACCACATGCGGGCCGCAGCGGCCGGCCGCCGACCGCCACCTCGGCCGCCATCAATGCGAGCTGGATCGGCGTCACCAGCAGCTCGCCCTGACCGATCGCCAGGTTGAGCAGCAGTCCCTTGCGCCACTTCCCGGGCCCCAGCGCTGGTCGTACCACGCCGGCGTCGGAACCAGTCCGCGGCGCTCCTGGGGCAGATCGATCCCGGTGCGTTCGCCGAGCCCGAAGCCGCGCGCGCGGTCGCCTCGAGTCGCGGCAAGCCGAGCCTGATCCCCACCTGGTAGAAGTAGACGTCGCACGAGTGCTGGAGCGCGTCCGGTGAAGTCCAGCGAGCCGTGCCCGTCGTGCTTCCAGCAGCCGAACGAGCGCCCGCCGAAGCTGATAGCTGCCGTAGCACGGCTGCGATGCGCGAGGCGGCATTGGCCACGCCCGATACGCAGCGCCGCGAGCATGGTGACGATCTTGAACGTCGAGCCGGGCGGATAGGCGCCCTGGATGGCGCGGTTGAGCAGCGGATTCGAGCCGCCGCTCGAGAGCTCGCTCCAGCGCTCGAACGACAGCCCGCGCGAGAACTCGTTGGGATCGAAGGCCGGACGGCTCACCATCCCGAGGATGCCGCCGTCGCGCGGATCGATCGCGACCGCGGCGCCACGCTGCACCTTGGCCATCGCCTCTTCCATCGCCTGCTGCACGCGTGAGATCGAGCGTGAGGACGATGTCGTGCCCGGCGATCGGGCAGCCGCGGCGGCCCCTCGGAGAGCGTCGACACGCGCTTGCCCATGGCGTTCACCACCACGAACTCTGCGCCATCGCGGCCGCGCAGGAACTCCTCGTAAGCTCGCTCCACGCCGGTGCGCCCGATCAGGTCGCCGAGCCGGTAGCCCTGCGCGGCGCGCGTCGGCCAGCTCCTGGTCGTTGACCTCGCCGGCGTAGCCGAGCAGGTGGGCCGCCAGCGTGCCGTGCGGATAGCGACGGATCGGACCGATCACCACCTCGAGTCCTGCCAGTCCGCCGCGCATCTCCTCGACGCCGGCCATGCATCTCGGAACGGCGCGTTGCGCCGGAGCACCGCGCTCTGACCGCTGCGGTTCGCCTGCCGCACGAGCTCCGTCACGCTGGGTCGAGTCCTCCTCGACCAGCTGCGACACGCGGCGCACCCAGCCCGGGTCGATCGCGAGCCGCGCACGCGCCGTGCTCTCGGCCGGCAGCGGTCGGAACACGATGTCGAAGCTCGGGTAGTTGTCGGCGAGCAGCTCGCCGTTGCGGTCGTAGAGCGCCCCGCGCGGCGCACGCAGCACCTCCAGACGCACACGGTTCTCGAGCGAGAGACGCCGGTAGTAGTCGTGCTGCTGCACCTGCAGCCGCAATAGGCCGACGACGATCAGCGCGAAGCCGCCGACCGCGAGGCCGAGCAGCACCAGGTGGCGCTGTTCCTTAGAACGTCTTTCCTGATTGTAGGTCTGCATGTCCCAGGATGGTCCGGCCGCCGAGGCGGCGAGATGCCCGACGAACAACGTCGCACCGAGCAGGCCGGTGGCGAGCGCCCCGACCACGACGCGCACGGGCATCACCGACCAGACCGCGAGGCCGCCGAGCTCGAAGGCGGCGGCCCACGACAGATGGACCGCAGTGACCAGCACCAGCAGCACGAATTGGGTGCGCGGACTCTCCTGAACCAGCGTTCCGGAGAGCCGACCGACGACGTAGCCGAGCAGGCTCAGGATCAGCGCGTGCCGCCCCAGCCAGTGGCCGGTGTCGAGATCTGCGCAGAGGCCGAGGGCGAAGCCGAAGGTCGCGCCCCACGCGGCGCCGCGGCGCAGGCGCCCACGCCACCGTGGCGAAGGCGAGGACGTCGATCACGACCCCATGCGCCGCGACCGCGGCGAGCGCGGTCGAGCGCAGCAGCAGCACGGTCAACAGCGCGGTCGCTGCCGCTCCGAGTCCCTTCATGGTGTCCTCGCACGCGGCCCGGGGATCACGAACACGTGGCGCAGGCGGGTGAAGCGCGCAGCCGGCTCGAGCGTGATCGCCTGTGTCAGGCCTTCGAGGTCGCGGCCGACGTGCGCGATGCGTCCCACGGGGATGCCGCGCGGATAGCGCCGCGAGAGTCCCGGCGGTGAGCACGCGTTGACCCACTTCTACGGTGTCGGCGAACGGCACCGTGGTGAGCGCCAGCGCCGGCCGTGGGAACGTGGTGAACCTGAGAATGCCCAGCACCCCGGTGCTTTCCACCTCGCACGTCACCGACACCGTGGGATCGGTCAGCAACGCGGCTCGACTGCTGCTGCCGTAGACCTCGACGACCCAGCCCACCAGGCCTTCGCTGGTCACCACCACGTCACCGACGTGCACGCCGGCGTTGGCGCCGGCGCTCAGCGTGGCCGCCGTCGGGATCGGCTCGCCGGCCAGCGCCAGGATCTCCGGCGGGCTGGAGCGTCGGATCGTGGAACCCCGGCAGCGCGAGCTGCTGACGCAGCGCTCGATTCTCCTCTCCCATGCGACGCAGCGCCGCGTTCTCCAGCTCCAGCGTGGTGAGGCGCGCGTGCAGGTCGCGGTTCTCGATCCACGCCGCGGCCAGGCGGTCCATGGCCGACACCACGCGGTCGAACGGCGCGAACAGCACCGCGCCGAGCGCCGCGCAGCGCGGTCTGCGGCAGGTGATCCCCGACCATCAGCAACAGCAACGAGAGCGCCACGTACGTCGCGACCAGGACGCTGCTGCGGCGCTCGGCCGGGGGAGGAATCCCTCCCATAAGAGGCTAGTCCTTGTGACCGCCGATGATGACCTTTCCGAAGTCCTCGAGATGCTCGAGGATCTTGCCCGCTCCCAGGACGACACAGGTGAGCGGGTCCTGCGGCGACGCGGATGTTGAGGTTCGTCACCTCGCGCAGGAGGAGGTCGAGGCCGCGCAGCAGCGCGCCGCCGCCGGTGAGGAAGATGCCGCGGTCGACGATGTCGGCGGCCAGCTCGGGCGGCGTGCGCTCCAGCGATTCGCGCAGCAGCGTTCACGATGTTGCCGATCGGCTCCTGGAGGGCTTCGCGAATCTCGACGCTCGAGACGCGCAGCGTGCGCGGAATGCCGCGCACCAGGTCGCGTCCCTTGATCTCCATGTCCATCTCTTCGGAAAGCGGGAAGGCCGAGCCGATCTCGATCTTGATGCGCTCGGCCGTCTGCTCGCCGATCAGCATGTTGTAGGCCTTCTTGGCGTAGTTCGCGATCGCCTCGTCCATCTCGTCGCCGCCGACGCGGATCGATGTCTTGGTGACGATGCCGTTCAGGGCGATGACCGCGATCTCGGTGGTGCCGCCGCCGATGTCGACCACCATGTTCCCGGTCGGCGTGTCCACCGGGCAGTCCCACGCCGATTGCCGCGGCGATCGGCTCGGGGACCAGCAGCACCGGCTCGCGACGCCGGCGCGCACCGGCGGAATCGATGCACGGCGCGCTTCTCGACCTCGGTGATCCCCGACGGCACGCAGATGATGATGCGAGGGCGCACCAGGAACTTGTGCTTCTGCACCTTGTGCACGAACTCGCGAAGCAGATCCTCGGTGACCTCGAAGTCCGCGATCACTCCGTCCTTGAGCGGGCGGATGGCGTTGATCTCGTCCGGCGTACGGCCCGAGCATCAGCTTGGCGTCGCTGCCGACCGCGAGGACTCTGCCGCTTGCCTTGTCCACCGCCACGACCGAAGGTTCGTTGAGGACGATGCCGCGGCCGCGCACGTACACCAAGGTGTTGGCCGTGCCCAGATCCATGGCCACGTCCGTGGAGAAGAACCCCATCAGACTATCGAGAAACATCCATGCCTCTCCGATCCGTGGGTCAGTATGTCGAACTGCCGTTGTGAGGGGCGGGCACTCAGAGGGTGGGCCGCCGAAGGGCTTCCGTTCCCTGCATGGGCTTCGGCATCGCTAGCACCCTGAACTTGAGCCCCACAAGCGGTTTGTCTCCAAGCGATTGAGTGGAGCGGCTCGATCCGTCCGGAACCCAGGCACCACCCCGATCCAGCAGCGATGTGTCGGACCCTCGAACGGTTTTGTCGCTCGGCCCCAGACGGGCGCGCCGCTCGCCTGACCCAGACTGTCAGCCATTCGACTCTCGTACAATGACTTGGCTGGCGACGGGGTGCCCGGATCGGCGCTTGGACCGCTCCTTGCCCTCATGACATCTCCGTGCGGCCCACTCCGCACGCCCCTCATCGGGTGCTCCGAACGGCTCTCCGGGCACTCGACGCGCCGGCAGCCTGCTGCCGGCGCGCTTTGCTCGGATCGCGGTCTCCGTGGGTATCACCTGGGGATGCGCTGACAATGGTTTGACGCGCGCAGCCGATCGGCCCGAAAATGATCGCCCTTCTTTCCAACCATGCTCCGCAAGCTCTTCCTCGTCCTCGCAGCCCTCGGCCTGGCGGCCGCGTCGTACCTTCCCGGGCGAGCCCAGGAGGACACGACCGGGCGCTACGCGTTCGCGGACAGCACGCTGCTGCGCGACACCCTGGGGATCGACTTCGCTCGCCTGTTCCCGCTCGCCGACAGCCTCCAGGTGACCCCTGACACCCTGCGAGCGCTTTCGATCCGCTATCGGCTGCGGCTCCCCCGGCTCGTCGAGCTCGCCGACAGCCTGCACGTCCCCGTGGACAGCGTCGGCGTCACGCTCGAGCGCGAGCGCTTCAATCCCCTGGCGGCGCGGGCCGGCTCGGTCAATGCCTTCTCCTACAACACCAGCTACAACCTCCTGCGGTCGCAGAGCTCGTGGATCAACGGCGCGGAGTACAACCTCACGTCCGGCCCCTGTTCGTGCGCAACGTCACGACCATCCAGCTCGACCGCTACCAGTCGCCCGGCGTCACCACCGTGTACCAGACCAGAAGCTCGACCACCGAGGTCGGCTGGAAGCTCTCTCCGGATTTCTCGATGGGCGGCCGCGCCCTGCTCAACCGCATCAACTCGGACGACCCGTCGGTCATCCAGCAGGTCGGCGAGGCCCGTGACGAGTATCAGGTCTCCATGCACAATCGTCGCGCGATCATGCGTGGATTCACGACTCAGCTCGACGCCTTCGTGGGCGTGCTCGATCTCCACAATACCGAGCAGACCAAGCGTGGCCTGTCGGCCGACGCCAACGGCCGGCTGCGCCACGTCACCGGACGCTGGTTCACCCACGAGGTGAGCGGGCATCTCAGCACCGACTTCACGCGCCTGGTGATCTTGTCGACCGGACTGCACAACAATCCTCCCGACGTGATCGGCGACATGAACGGCAATCTCACCTTGTTCAATCAGTCCCGCATCGGCCTGCGCACCGCCTACAACCTGCAGACCAGCAATGTCGGGCAGCCTGGGACCGGGGACACGACGATCTCGCGCTTGAAGTCGTCACGCACCGGTGTGGACGCCACGCTGCGAACCAAGATCGGCGGGGACGGCTACGTGAACGTCACAGAGTCCCTGTCCAATGCGCATCAGGTGACGACCATCAACGGGCCTTCCAGCCGCCGCACCGCCGGGCTCTTGGCCGACGGACAGGCGAACTGGTACGGCTTGGGTTTCGAGGGCCGTTTCCAGTCCGCTTTGGCCCGGGGCGAGGTGTCCACCGGGTCGGTGAACGGCAGCTACGCCGAGACCAACAACACCCGCTCGCTGGAAGGGGCCGTAAATCGTCGACTCCTCGCGCGATTGACGACGCGGCTCAGCGCGCGCATCGGTCTCACGTCGTACCGCTACAGCGCCATCGGCAATTTCCGGCTCGCCTCCCACCTCACGCGATGCCGGCTCGCAGTCGTACCGGATCGAAGGGAACCTTCCGCTCACCGATGCTGCGAGTACCGGACTCTCTGGAAGTTGGCCGAGACCAGCTTGTCAACATCCCGAGCGCCAGCACTTCGGCCAATAACACGCACCGCTCGTATCGCTCCGAATGGCGCTGGACCTACCGACTCCTGGCAGGGCTCACGGCGACCCAGCGCAACACGCTGTCGGCCAACTACACCTCGTACGACTTCCTGAACGGCGCCGACCGCGCGGATTTAGACTTCGGCACCACCACCACCTTGAACGCGGTGATCACGCCTCACCTCTCGGTCGACTTGAATCACACGAGCGAAGATCAGCCGAGCGAGGATTGGAAGCTCTTCCCGGACGGGTTCTACTACCTGCAGCCCAGCGATCCGGTCCCGCATCTCTCACTAGGCACGACGATTCGTTACACGCCCAGCCCGGCACTGTCGTTCAACTTCAACCCCACGTACCGTGCCGTGGAGCGCGACGGTGCGGCCAACGGTGTGATCACCCCGCAACGCCGCAGCCACACCCTTCATTCACCGGCAGCGCCAACCTGAACCTGCCGGTCGGTCGTGGGGTCTGCTGACCGGGAGCCTGGGCCGCTCCTACTTCGCGGACCGCTCGGCGACGTTCACCTCCGGCGTTTCCACGCCGACACCGCTCAGCCAGCTCGACTATTGGAATGCCTCGCTGCAGTTCTCGTGGAAGCCCTCATGACGCGCCGCCCATGTCTTCCTGCTCTGCGCATTCACCACGTCGCTGTGCGGTTGCGACTATTTCAAGCCCGCCCAGCCCAGAGGCACCCTCGAATCTCCATACCTTCATTCCAGAATTACACGGATCCGGATTCGACGTTGTCCACGATCGCCAAATCGATCGCCGACAAGGGCATCACGATCGGGGGCAGCGCGTACGCCGATGCCTTCGCGAATCCCGCCACGACCGGATCTCTGGGCGGATACCATCAGATCTTCGACCATGGCGATGTCGTGTCCTGGGAGCAGGCCAGCGGCCGTTCGGCTCCCGCCGACTGGGGATTCGACCTCGAGCAGAGTTTCTATAACCGCTTCGTGCGGCTGCGCCCCGATCGCTTCGTGTGCACGTGGGCGCTGGACCCACCGAACCCCGACTCCGGCGGCACGAACCTGAGCCAGATCAAGATCAGCCGCCATTACTTGATCGTGTCCCAGGCCAGCGATGGCCAGCAGACCAGCTTCCTCGCCATCGGATTCGCGGACCTCTACATGCTCCGCTTTCCCGATGGCGCGTGGCGTATCCTGCTATGGAAGGATCGCCGCGACCCCGATGCCAACAGCGCCGACAAGGTCACCCTGGGGTTCCAGAGGATGGACACCGCGCCATGAATCCGCTCGCCTCGCTGCGACGCGTCATCGCCACTATGGGACTCACCATCGCCACCCTCGCGGCGCTGGCCGGCTGCTTCAATCCCTGGGACCCGCGCGAGGCCGGATTGGGAGTGACCGAGCCGCCCCCGTGCCAAGTACTCCGGGAGGCGTGCTGAGATTGCTCGAATGGTGCTACGACCACCGGGCGATCGCGGAATATCGCGAGATCTTCAGCGACGACTATCGATTCGTGTTTGCCGCGCTCGATCCGTACGGGAACGCCTACCGCAGCCAGCCGTGGACCCGCGAAGACGAGGTCGAGAGCACCACCCACCTCTTCCAGGGCGGCGACGCCAACCAGCCCGCCGCCACCAGCATCACAATCGTTCTCGACCGCAGCTTCCGGGTGACCACTCTCACCCCTGGCGCACGCTCATTCGCACATCGGTGATCCTGCACGTGATCACCGAGACCGGTGAGCAGAGTGCCAACGGCTACGCCAACTTCTTCCTGGTCCGCGGGGACTCCGCCCTGATCCCCCTGGAGCTCAGCCAGAAAGGCGTTCAGCCGGACTCGAACCGCTGGTACATCCAGCGGCACGAGGACGACCTTCGCCGACGAAAGCGGAGGCGGGACCGCCGCCCGGGCTCGCCCCGCCACCGCGATGAGGCTGGTCGAGCGGACCTGGGGGTATTTCAAGGCCGTCTATCGCTAGAGCGGTTGTTCTCCGCGCCCCGCGCGCGGAGACAGCGGCCGCTTCTGTTCGGGCGCACCCGGCGTGGCTATACTGCCGCGCTTTTTCCGTGCGAATCACGTGAGGCGGACGGCGTCCGTTCAATCCGCGCGCCCGCGCCGCCCGATTGGAGACCGCGATGCGAGCCGAAGGGGCCAACATTCAAAAAGAGCTCAACCCGCTCGCCAACGCCGAGCGGCAGTTCGAGGAGGCCGCCGAGCGGCTGAACCTGCCGGCCGGGATCCGCGAGATTCATCAAGCGTCCCCGTCGGATCACGATCGTCTCGCTGCCGGTGCAGATGGACGACGGATCGTTGCGAGGTGTTCACCGGCTATCGCGTCCAACACTCCATCACCCGCGGCCCCGCCAAGGGCGGCATCCGCTATCACCCCGACGTGACCGCTCGACGAGGTGACCGCGCTCGCCGCGTGGATGACCTGGAAGTGCGCGGTCGTCAACATCCCGTTCGGCGGCGGCAAGGGGGCGTCGTCTGCGATCCCGACAAGCTCTCGAAGGGCGAGCTCGAGCGCCTCACGCGGCGCTACGCGGCCGACCTCTCGGACCTGTTCGGGCCGGAAAGCGACGTGCCGGCTCCCGACGTCAACACCAACGAGCAGATCATGGCCTGGATCGTCGACACCTACTCGATGCACGAGCGGCGCACCGAGTACGCGGTCGTCACGGGCAAGCCGCTCGAGGTCGGCGGCTCGGCCGGCCGCCGCGAGGCGACCGGCCGCGGCGTGCTGTTGTGCGTGCGCGAAGCGTGTGAGCACCTGAAGCTGCCGCTCGCGCGGCGCCCGCGTAGCCATCCAGGGCTTCGGCAACGTCGGCTCGGTCTCGGCTGACCTCATGGCCAAGGAGGGCGCGCAACATTGTCGCGGTCTCGGACGTCTCCGGAGGCATCCAGCGCGCCGGAGGGCCTCGATGTCGCCGGCGTTGCTCGCCTGGGTGAAGGACAGCGAAGGGCGTCAAGGGCTTCCCGGGCGGACGCCACCTCGACAGGGTCCATCGTCGAGCACGACTGCGACATCCTGGTTCCCGCCGCGCTCGAGAACCAGATCACCGCCGAGAACGCCGACCGCGTGCGCGCGCGTATCGTGGCGGAGGAGCCAACGGCCCGACCACACCCGACGCGGACAAGATCCTCGAGCAGAAGAACGTGTTCGTGATCCCCGACATCCTCTGCAACTCCGGACGGCGTGACCGTCTCCTACTTCAGTGGGTGCAGAACCGGATGGGCCTCTACTGGCCCGAGGCAGGAGGTGAATCAGCGGCTCGAGCACACCATGGTCAGCGCCTTCCGCGCCGTGCTAGCCAGGTCGCTCGAGCACCGCGTGAACATGCGCGTGGCCGCCTTCATGGTGGCGATCGAGCGGGTGGTCAAGGTCATCATGCTGCGCGGACTCTACGCATAGGGCTGAGTCGCGACGAAGAGAGGCCGGGTTCGAGGAACCCGGCGCTTTCGTATGCCGTGCAACGGCGACGCTAGAACGTCATCCGCACCGCGAAGTGCTGCACGTCGGTGAAGAAGTCGCTGACGTGCTGACCCGCGTAGTCGAACCACAGGTTGGAAGAGCCCATCGGAACCTTGAGTCCCAGGCCATAGCTGAACCCGAACAGATCCGACTCGTTCGAGGTTGAACATGCAGCCGAGCCGCAGGGCGCCCATAGCTTGCGACACATCCACTCCGCGCCCAGCCGCCCGTCATCCACCGCGTAGCTGTTGTTCTGGTAGAGGCCGTACAGGTTCAGCGCATTCGCCCCGCGCATCACCGGATAAGACATTCCGAACTGGAAGGACGAAGGCAGCTCGAAGGCCGCCGAGCCGCTGCTGACGGTGCGGTTTCCGGACTGAGGATCGTCTCCGGGGATCTGCAGGTTGCGTTCGAAATCGCTTCCCGAGTACTCGAGGTTGGCGCCGAAATTCTTCATCGCCATCCCGGAGCCGCACCCCTGATAGCCGGTCTCGTACTGGAATCCGAAATCGAACGCCATTCCCGCGGCCGTCTCCTGGAGGATCTTCTCGTTCACGTAGGACACGGTGCCGCCGAAGTTCACGCGGTCCGTCATCTGCCGTGCGTAGGTCAGCCCGAACACGCCGAAGCTGGGAGTGAACACCTCCCCGTCCCATCCAGGGCTTGCTCAGTGGTGAGCGGGATGTCCCCGACGCTCAGGACCTTCACGCTCAGCCCGATGCGGCCGAGCCCTCCCATCGACTGATTGATCCCCACGAAGTTCACGCTCTGCCCGGCGATGTAGTCCGTGCGGCTGAACATCACCTCCGTGCTCACGTCGGAGTTCGCGAGGCCCGCCGGGTTGTAGAACAACGCCTATCGGCTCCGTTGACTTCACCGACGTCGGCGCCGGCGAGCGCCACGCCGCGCGCCCCGATCGGCATCCGCAGCTCGGGCGCGCCTCCGAGTCCCAGCCGTTCACTGGTGCCGGCCGCCGCCACTCCCACCACGACACAAGCAGCGACCGCGGCCGCTGCCATGATTCGACTCACGTTCATCGTCAAGCTCTCCTCTGGTTGCAAGGTCCGGTTCATGGCCGCCCCGTTAGAAGTTGGTGAGACGTTCCTTCTCCAGTGAAGATCACGACCTTGCCCACGTGTGTCCCGACTCCGGGTGCATCCACGTGGAAGATGTAGACCCCACTCCCACCGGGAGACCGCGGTCCGTCTGCAGATCCCAGGTCAGCTGTGACGAGGTGTCGTTCTTGTCCATCGTGCGCACCAGGTCGCCCGCGAGATTGAAGATGCGCACCTTGCAGGAGGCCGGAGGTGCGTGAACTTCACCTGGCGATTGAACTGGCTTGAGCTCGTAGGCCGAATGGTTGAAGTACGGGTTGGGCACCGCCAGGACGCGAGGTCGAGCTCGTTCTTGGCGAGCGTCGTGTTGCTGCGGCTAGCGGCTTGAGTGTGGAAGGCGAAGAAGTCGTTCGGCGATCGGCTGGCCAGCACGAAGTCGAACTTGTCGCCGGCGCGTCGATGGTCAACGGCGCCGTCGATCCGTCGGCCCACAGGGTGAACGTCAAATCGAGATTCGGTCCCTCGGCCAGCCAGTTGACCTGGTACTGGACCAACGCCGTGGGGCTGTACGTGCTCGAATAGATGCTGATGAACTGCCGGTCGTCCCCGGCCGAGTTGTCGAACGGATCGGGGATCGGATCCGGATCCCACACACCGTTCGCCGCCGGGTAGTTCTCCAGGAAGCCGACGTTGAGCTGCCGGTTGTTGTCGAGGTCCCAGACCGTGAACGGAACGTCGACGAAGTCCTGGAAGTTGTAGTTGCGCGGCGCGCAGTTGCACCGCTCATAGCGATAGGCCTTCTGACCAGCCGCGCCCCCGTGAAGCGGATCTCCACGTTGTTGAAGGAGGCGATGTCGGCGGGACCCAGAGCCGATCCGGTCGGAGCGATGTTCGCCGCGTAGTCGGCCGAACCACCGAAGAAACCGCCCCCGACGTCGGGGTTCGGCACCAGCCCCGGCGGATTGGGCGGCACATCCACGTACTCGGCGCGGAGCAGTTGCTTGAAGGTGCGCCCAGGACCTTCACCTGGATGCCGTCGACGATCGGGTGGGCCGGGTCTCCCGAGAAATTCGTCTGGTTGTTGACGACCGTGTCGGTGACGGCGCCCACCGTGCGGGTCACGTACCACACGGGAATGCCCGCGGCATCGGGCTTGTAGCCGACCCTCCAATCCGCATCGATCACCTGGTTGGGATCGGCGATGAACACCGCGACGCTATCCGTGGTCGGCGGCAGGCCCGGGCTGATCTGTCCATACGTGGGGCCCGACGTCACGAGCGCCGTCGAGAGGTCCGTGCCGCCCGCCGGGTCTGGGGAACCACGGTCTTCTTCGCCGTCGCGGCGTTGAAGGACGATTCGAGCATCTTCGGAACGAAGGCAGGTGCGGCGGAATACGCGGTGACGACGTAGTAGTACGGCGTCCCGGTGAAGAGCGGTCCTCCGCGCACGGCGTCCTGGGTCAAGCGAATGGAATACGCCAGACCGGAGTTGGTGCCTTTCGCCTTCACCACCGGGATGTCCGGGTCGGCGCTGTCGCAGTCCTGGTCGATGATTTTCGTGACCGCATTGTCCACGTCATAGGTCGCGACGCGCGTGTACGGTCCGGCGATCGATGCGCCCTGGTAGACCACGTAGCCTTCGAACTCGTACGGCGCCTGGCTGTAGGTCTCGGGTCCGTTGTCCCAGGTCAGCAGCACCGCGCCGTCCTGCGGCGTGGCGACCACGATCGGGGCATTCGGCGGGCTCGCGACCACGAAGTTGTTGTCGAACGCGGACTGCGCCGTCGCGTCGTAGCATTTCATGCGCGTGATGCTCGACAAGGCGGTCGCCCGCCTGCCCGATCACGATCGCTGTGGTCACGACCTGAGTGTCGCCAGGGGCCATGGTGAACGGGCCGCTGGAGAGCATCATGCGCCGGTCACCGGGATTGTTGTCGAGCCATCCCGTGCCGGACGTCGGGTCGCCCGAGACGGAGAACGCGGTCGCAGTGTTCGTCACCGGGTTGATCACGGTGGATCCGTCGGCGTTCAGTCCCTGCATGTAGTTGTAGGTCTTCTGCGCCGTGCTGGGATCGGTGCCGTTGACGTACTTGTTGAACGACGTCATGGGCAGCGGCACTCCCGCGACCGTGGGTCCCTGGAAGAAATCGATGCCGACCGACGGCACGCTCGAGCCGTACTGCTGATCGGCGTTCGTCGAGTTGTACACGAATCCGACCGACAGGCCAGTGTCGCATCCCACCAGGTCGTCGGTGTATCCGCCCAGGTCCGGATCGGACCACTGCGACACGAACATGTTGTCGAGGGTATTGGCACCCTTGTTGATGATCCTGTACTGGATGAACACGGTGTTCCCGAGCGGGCCCTGCTGGTCGAAGGCGAACGTCGTCTGCTGGACCTCGACGCCCAGGATCCGCTGGTCCTGGGAGAATCCGTTGTTGCCGGCCGCATTCGTATGGTTGGTTTGATCGGCGTCGTTGTAGACGGCCCAGCAGCATCTGGTCGCCGAGAATACCGTCGAGACTCTTGCCATCGGGGTCGGCCGTCACCACCGGAGCGCCATGCGGCACCGCTCCCGCGTTGTAATCCGCCAGCGCCGCGTCACGCGTCGCGGTATCGGTGTAGCGGCGCGACAGCTTGTACACCTTGTACTCGGCCTTGGTGGGATCGTCGGCGACCGTGCCTACCATCGCACCCGGACCGTACTCGTCGGAGTACTCGGCGACGGCGACACGCGTCTGCCCTGCGACCTGGGCGCCCAGCCAGAGCCCGCGGCGAACACCGCCGTCTTGGTCGTCCCCTTCGGGAACTCGAGTCCGGCGTTTCCGGTGCCCTTGTCGTAGGCGAACGAGCCGGTGTTGGTCACCACCATCGATGACGTTGTTGACGTCGATCCTCTGGCTGTTGTCGACCACCGCGGCGTGGAAGGTCGGGTTGCCCGCGGGAACAGCTCGTTCACGCGCGGCTTGGCGGGAGCCGGTGAGGTGCCGCTGGGCGCGTTACTCCGCGCCCAGGCTCCGGTCGCCGCCACCGCCACCAGCAGCAGGCCAGCCACAATGCACTTCCATTTCATGGCAATCCTCCGTATGTCACCCATCTCGGCGCCGGTCAGAACCCGACCCGCATTCCGAACCGCACCATTCGCGGATTGCTGAACAGCGAGGGAGCCTCGAGCGCCATCTGATAGGAGGCGCGCAGGATCGATCCCTTCCGACGGGAGCTTGCTGCTCGCATCCCGGCCGTCGTTGGTCTGGAGAAACGCGGTGGTATTCGACGAACCGGTGCCGGTGAACACCGAAATCGCGTTGTCGGCGTTGAACGCGTTCTGCACGAGGATGTAGATGTTCGACTGCATGTTCCTCATCGCGAAATTGCGCCCGATCTTGAAATCGAGGCTCTGCGTCCACGGCCCGTAGCGCGAGTTGATCGGGCCGATCGGTTGCGACGAGACTGCAGCCAGGGTGACTTCATCGTAGACGTTGCTCGGCGTGTAGGGCGTCCCGCTCGCGACGTTGTACAGCACGTTGACGTCGAAGCATCTCGAGCCAGGAATGTCCGCCCACCCTGGGTCCCTCACCCTTGCCGAGGGCATAGTCGAGGTTCAGCGAGACCTTGTGCCGCTGATCGAAGTCGAGCGGCGACGTCTGCTGCGGAGGCTCGGTGGCGGTCCACGCGATGTTGCGCTGCGTGTTCGACACCGAGCCCGGTGCCCAGCGCGTACGACAGGCTGTAGGCCATCTGCGCCTGCGATGTGGCTGACGCGCCGCAGCGTGAATCCGAAGTCGACGCCCTTGATGCGTGGCGAAGTCCTTGTTCCGGTACGACGAGAACGCTGTTCGGGAACGACGCGATGGTCTGCGATCTGCGACCAGGTCCTTCACGTCCTTGTAGTAGGCGGTGATGTCGAGCTTGGCGTAGTCGCTGATCTGGTTCGCGATGCCCGACCTCGTACGCGGTGGTCTGCTCGGGCTTCAGGTTCGGATTGCCGAAGCCGACGAAGTAGCCGCCCGTGCTGCGACCTTGTGCTCGAGGAAGTGGTACGAGACGTACAGGTCCTGCAGGTTGGGCTGCTGGAAGAACTGGCCCCAGTTGACGTGCATGACCATCTTGTCCGTCACCGGGAAGCCGATGCCCAATCGCGGACTCAAGCGGCTGTAGGTCTTGTTCGAGATCGAGGTCCGGCCGGTGTCAGCACGCCGTCGCGACCCGAGCGGTGGACTCTCGCTCGCCAGCGAGCTCGCGTCGGTGTTGATGTAGTCGTAGCGCGGCCCCGGCGTTCACGACCAGGCCGGCGCGCTCGTACTTGTCCTGCACGTAGACCGAGAACGTCTTGGGCTTGCGCGGGCCATCGATACCACGGGTTGACCTCGCCTGTTGCCGTTCGGTCCCGAAGCCGTAGCGATCGATGTCCCGACGTTCGACGGGTACTGGACCGGGAAGTAGTGCTCGTAGAAACGCAGCTTGTGCCAGTCGCCTTCGAATCCGCCCTTGAGCTGGTGGAAGGGATTCCATCTGGCGACGTGACATCACCCGCGAACGCGTAATACTGCGACTGGCGCCGCAGGTAATCGTCGAACACGTGGCCGTGTCCCGGCCATTCCGCTCCGCGGACGCCCGCAGCGAATCCGACAGCGGATCGCCCTGCGGACCCGCACAGCCCCGGACAGAACCAGGGGATGTCGCCGCGAAGGATTCCGATTGTGGGTTCTGGCCGTAGGCAGCGAGGTTGTCGAAGATAGAGCCCGTCGCCGCGCTTGCGCTCGGTCTAGAACCAGCTCGCGCCCAGCGTTGTAGAAGGTCTTGGTGTTGAGCGTGTGGTTGAACGTGCCCGGTGAGCGAGCGATTCCGGTCCTCGTAGCGCGGGACTGTGGATCAGGTTGAAGCGATAGGTGTTGAGGTACTCGCTGCCAGTCGTCGTCGGAGTCCAGAGTCCGCCGACCTTGAGGCTCATCGGGCTTGCCGATCGGAATCGAGACCTTGCGCCTGATCGGTCCAGCCGCCCAGCGAGTTCGACGGCAGCGGGTCGTCGAAATTCGACCTCGGCGCGCGGTCGTCCCTGCCAGCGACGCTGGCCGCTGAGTAGAACGTTGCCCAGGTCCTGCCCGGGCAGGATCGGACCGCCGAAGCTGCCGTCGTAGAGCGTTGTAGTCGTAGATCCGGGTGCCGAGGAACTCGTTGCCGAAGCCGCTGAAGTTGTCGGTGACGCGCCTCGAGGCTGCCCGCTGTACTTCTGCGTGCCCTCACGCGTGATCACGTTGACCACGCCCGACATGATCCTGCCGTACTCGGCGTTGAAGCCGCCGTTCATGCACCACGACCTCCTCGATCGCGTTGTTGTTGATCGACGTCGTCGGCGTTGCCGGTGAGCGGATCCTGCTGCGAGAAGCCGTCGACGTAGTAGGCGGTCTCGTTGGGCCGTCCGCCGCGCACGATGAGCGTGGTGCCGTTCTGGGATCTCGCGATCGATCTGCCGCTGGAAGTTCACGATGCCCGCCTGCTGCGCGGCCGCTTCCTGATAGCCGCGCGTCGGCATGCTGCTGACATCGTCGGTCCGCCGAGAGGAACCGCGTGGTGTTGGTCGGCGTCCTTCTGGAGCAGCGGGCGCTCCGCTGAGACGTGCACTTCCTCCATCTGCACCGCTTCCGGCTTCATCTTGACGTTCAACTCGGTGGTGAAGTCGGGCGTGACCGTTCGACGTTGTCCACCACGTACGGCGCATAGCCCAGGAGATTCGCCCGGACCACGTACCGTCCCCCAGGACACCGACGATGTAGTACTCACCCTTGTCGTCGCTGACCGCGCCGACGCGCTGGCTCTCGATCCGGACGTTGACGCCGGCGAGTGGCTGGCCCTTATCGTCGGTGACTTTGCCGCTGAGCTTGCCGGTGGTGCCGGCGACGGCCCAGGAGACCCCAAGAGTGGAAACGACCACACAGGCGGCCAGAATGACTGCCCAGTGAGCTTTGCGAAGCATGCGCGCTGCTCTCCTTTCGTAATGAAAGAAGCGAGTGCTCGTCCTATCGACGAGACCCGGTAGTGGCCTGCTGTAGCTGGGGGAGAACCACAGGGGGCGAAACTATTTCGTCCATGTCCAACTTGAAGCCCTCCTTTTCCCTAGCGGTGGGAGGGGAATGCCGTCCTGGCTTGGAGTGCTGAGGGATGCCCCTGAATGCAATCGACGGTAGGACCAGAAACATGAACATGTCAATGTCAATTCATTGGGGCGCGATCCTATTGCCCCCTGCCAACTCCTTAGAATTCGGGATTTGTCGCCGACGCACCGACCCCAAAAAGCGCGTGGGGAGCTTGCGCTCCCCACGCGTTTCATGCTTATGCCGCGATCTAGAACGAGTAGGTCGCGGTGACCTTGGGGAAGAGCGGCGACGTGGTGTTGCCGCTGATGAAGTTGAGGCCGTTGTGCGGGAACGCGTCGTTCATGATCGCGTCCAGCTGCAGCGTGCCGAGCTTCACCCGCTCCCAGGGACATATTGAAGGGGAATCGTGGACCGTGACGTTGCCCGGCGTCGAGTCGCTTGTCGTCGATCTCGACCCGGTGCCAGGCGCCCTTGTTGGCGCCGAATCGCAACGTCAACCAGCTGTTCACGTGAGTCTCGAGCGCCGCGAAGATCTGCGGCGTGAAGCTCTCCGTGATGTCGGCGTTGGTGACGGTCGCCGGGAATCCTGGGCTTCCGCTGAGGCCGAAGACGTCCGCCTCCTGCTCGATCTTGTTCTGGGCCAGCGTGAAGCCCAGGAGGAACAGATCGTTGGAGCCAACCGTCCAGTTGCCGGCCGCGCCGAACTGCCACCCCTTGAGGGTGTTGTCGGACGTGGTCGCTCCCGCTGCCGTGGAGAGGTCGTACGAGTACCACTTGAACACCGGCACGACCATCACGTTCGGCTCCCACTGCCACCAGGCACGGGCCGCGATCTGATAGGCGGTCTTGCCGTTGTCGGAGGCAATCGTGACCCCGTTGGTGTCGAGATCTCGAAGGAGCGGCTCTGATACATGATGTTGGCTTCGATGTTGGTCGTCGGGCTCATCTCCCAGCCCACTCCGCGCCGAACCCGATCGCGTTCCGCGCCAGGTTGGGGTCACCGAAGACCTGGTTGATGTCGAACTTGAGATCGCTGATGTTGCCGGAAGCCGAGCGGGTCGTTGTCCAGCTCGAGCTCGCCAGAAGGATTTGTCGAGTCTGAGGCCGATCGAGGTGGTTCCGAACTTCTTGCCCCACATGATGTCGAACTGTTCGTTGCTGTTGAAGTTTGGATCCCCGCCCTAGGTCGCCGGGAGCTGGCGGACTGGTCGCGTCTCCCTGGCCAATTGGGGTGAACTGACGCATGTGGATCGCCCAAGTGCCGGCGCGCCCGTCCCAAAGATTGCCGAGGACGGCGCCGACGGACCGGTCGAGCGGCGTACCGCCCGTCGCCACGCCGAGCTCACCGTAGACCAGGTTGCCGACGTTCGTGACGGAAGACGTGTACGTGTAGATGCCGGTGTAATCCTTGATGTAGTCGCCCTGGATCGACATGCCCTCGACGCGGGACGTCTGGGCGGTCGCGATCATGGGAAGCGCCAGCATCAGCGCACCAAGGATCAGAACCTTTGCGATTCGACTATGCATGAGTACTGCCTCCTCAGTCAGTAGGAGAGCTTCTGGTCACATCGCGGGTGCGCGCCTGCTTGGCTCGACCCGCCAATCCGGCTCGTAGTTTCCTCAGCCCACCCCCTTTCGAAGGCCGAACGGCGTAGGCATAGCAAAGGCTCCATCACTTCCGTGGGATGGAGCTCACCAACTGACACCAGGACCACACCCCTTGCTTGGGTCAGGAGGATCCTGGCAAACGCCCGCGGCAGGGTAGAGTCAGGCTCGAAAGTCTGTCAACAGGAATGTCCCTCGGCCCTCTCCCCGCGAGGGGGTCGACCGAAAGCCGCGAACCGTCGCTGCAAGTGCTTGATCGTATAGCGGGTTGTGAGGATCGAGGCTCCCCAGGTGGACGGTCCCTCGGGCGTGGACGAAAAGGCCTCCGCCCCGCAGGATCCCGACATGGCCGACCCGCATTCCCGGGCGGCCGAAGAACACCAGGTCCCCGGCAGGCTCGCCGGAAAGTGACGGGCTCGCAGAAACGGAACTGCTCGTCCAGCATCGCGGGAAGCGGGACATTCCGCGCGCAAAGCACTGCTGCACGAATCCCGAGCAGTCGAACCCGAGGGAGTCCGGCCTCCCCAGAGATAGGGGACACCTTCGAAGCGGGACAGCAGACTCGCCAGGGCCCCGGCCGGTCGGCCCGCCGGGCGCAGGGCGCCCACTCCCACCCATCCCCGGCGACCGTCGGGAAGCTCGATCTGACGATGAGCGCCGGATCGGTGGGCCACGGCCACGCGGGCATTCCAGAAGACGGGCGTCACCACCGCGCCCGCGCCGGGGCGAGCCCGAACCTCGGTGGTGGTTACGGCGATCCGGAATCGAGCCCGCCGCTCCCAGGCCTGAGCCTCGGCTTCCAGCCATCTCGAGCAGCCCCCACGTACGAACCCAGCCGCGATAGCGGTCGGAGGCGTTTTCGACTCGGGCCCAGCGCCCTCGCGGAGTTCGAGTCAGGATTCGGACCCGCTCCCCCAGCGAAGCTGGCTCCGCATCTCGCTCCGGTGATCGGGGAACCGGCGCAGATCGAGGGCCGCGATCGAGACGACGCCGAAGCGATGGGGCTTCATTCCTCGGTCGGGCTCAGGAGCGCGTATCGCCCGAACCCCTCGCGGTCACCGAACACGTAGCGCCTGTACGGATTGTTGTAGAACCAGATCTCCAGCTGAGGCATGTCGGTCGTGGCCGCGTGGTTCTCGATCTGGTCAGGCGTCCCGTGTCGGATGTAGATCCGCCCCCATGTCGCTGCGCCAGCCCGGCCCATACCCTTGGAAATGATGCTCGGCGTAGCGGAGGCGGCGGATGAATTCCACGAGCGCCTCGTTGCGGGGCGTGTCCGGGGTCGGATCGCGCCGCTTCCAGAGATTGTTCCCAACCGGCCTGCTGGCGCTCGGGCGGCAGTCCCTTGAGGTACTCCGACCTCCTCGGAGGTGGCGACATAGGTCAGAGGCTCCAGGATCTTCTGGAATCCTGACCGCGTGGAGGACCGCTCTCCTCCACCTCGAAGGCCCGTTCCACCCGCCAGCGGCTCTTGCCTTCGGACAACCCGACTTCCAGCGTGTAGGAACCGACGAATAGATCTGCCGCGATGGGGCCCACCACCACCGGCTCCGCGGACCGACTCATGGTGACGGCCGTCGTCTTGTCGACCGAGGACTGACCACCCTCGTCCAGCACGCGGAAACGGAAGGTGTAATGGCGCGGCCACGCGCCGGGACGCCGATCCGAACATGGCGACCCGTGCGGCCAGGCTCCGGACCTCGGCCCCGAAGGCACGCGTCGGTACGGGCCGAAAGCTGTGCGAGGAATCCGCGAGTCCGAGTTCCAGGTCCGCGAATCCCACCCGGCACCTTGCTGTAGTCGGGCACGGTCAGGTGGTCCGAGGCACGCGACGAAGTTCCGGCGTTGAGGTCGTGCACGGTGACGGTCACCTGATAGGAGCCGGGCGGCATCTGGAACGTGCGCCGCTCGGTGACCGACGGCGCGCGCGCGCGCGATTCGTCGAAGCTCCCGACCACGAGGCGCCGCTCCCACACGTCACCGTAGAGTTGCTTGCCGCCGTGGGGCTCGAACTCCACCGCGATCTCGATCGCGGCGGCGTAATGGCCGCTCGGGTGGGGTGGTCCGGGCCGGATCCATTGGAGGCCCTGGTAGGGCACGTTCACCGCGACACCCATGCCGGGCCGTCCATCGGCGTCGAGGGAGAGCACGAGGTCGGCGCTGAAATCGGGCGGCTGCTCGAGTGAAGAGGCGGGATCTCGACGGCGCGAGCCGGGGCCGCGACGAGGCAGAGCGTCGCGAGCGCCGGCAGGAGGAGAGCGCCGGATCCTGTAGCCACCACGGTGCGCCAATGCACCCGCGACGCTAGCACAGCACGAGAACCAGCCACAATCCACGGCGCACAAACCTCTTGACCTGGCCCGACAAGGGATCGGATAGTCGATGGGCCGGGCGTCCTGGTTGTACCCGACTAGAGGTAGAGGTTGCCCAGGCTGAGATCTCACGTCATTGGTACCTTCGCCGCCATCGTCCTACTCCTGGTGGCTCCGCCCGTGCTGGCAGTTATGCCACCCACCACGGGCCCGGTTCCCCGAAACGCTCACCCAGGCTTTCGATGCGGGGAGATTCGGCGCGACGGAAAGCCCGCGCCTGGGCGTGAGCACGGCCAGCGGCCCCTGGAAGATTCCGGTCATCCTGGTCGACTTCTCGGACCAACGTCTCACCTACGCCTCCGCAGCGGATTGGAACACGGCGCTGTTCGACACGACGGCCTCGACGCCCACCGGCTCGGTCTTCGACTATTACCGCTCGGTTTCGGCCGGCCGCCTCCGAGTGGTCGGCAAGGTCGTGGCCATCGTTCACCTGGACAATCCAAAGTCCTATTACGCGAACAACTCGTGGGGACTGAGCAACTCGACGCCGCGGAACAGCGCCGGAGCCTTGCTGGAAGCGCTCGGCAAGTGCAGCTCTCAGGTCGACTGGTCCGAATACGATCGCGATCTCGACGGCCGAGTGGACACGGTTTGGCTGCTCCACGCGGGGCTCGGCGGCGAGAACACCGTGAGTCGCGACAATCTGTGGTCCATCACCACCAAGCTGTCGTCTTGGACCGGGAGCTCGGCGTTCGTCACGCAGGACCCGATCCCCGGAACCGCGATCAAGGAGCGCGTCGACGCCTTCTCCGTCCTCCCCGAGCTGTCGGCGTTCCATCTCGGCAATCATGCCGAGATCGGGGTGTTTTGCCACGAGTTCGGCCACTCCCTCGGCCTTCCGGATCTCTACGACACCCATCCCAGCACCAATCCCTACAACGTCGGTCCCGGCAACTGGTCGCTCATGTCCACCGGCGCGTACGGCACCGACGGCCAATCGCCTGAATATCCCTCCCACCTGGGCGGCTGGGCCATGACCTATCTGGGCTGGAGTCAGCCGGTGCGACCCACGCGCGACACCTTGATCACGCTTCATCCCCTCGAGACCACGGGAGAAGTCCTGCAGCTCTGGTTCCAGGGCGAGACCGGCCCCGAGCGCTTCCTCGTCGAGAACCGCCAGCGCCTCGCCTTCGATCGCAACCTCGTCAGCGAGGGCGCGATCATCTCGCTGGTCAACGATGTCTTCATGGCGTCCGGCATCCCGTCGAACAACGTGAACTACGGCATCTATCCGGGCTCCAGATCGTTGAAGCCGACGGGCGCCGCGACCTGTTTCAGGGGATCGATCACGGCGATCCCGGGACCCCATGCCGGGCAGCTCGGACCTGACGCTTTGGGACGACACCACGCTACCCAACAGCCGGTCGCTGTTCGGGTACGTCACCAACGTGGCGATACGCGACATCGCGCCGGTCGGTGACGACCTGCGACTGTCGGTGCAAGTGCGTTCTCCCGGCTGGCTGCCACCGCGCGTCGAATCGGGACCCGATTACCAGCCCATCGACGCCACGGGCCACGGATCCCGCGCGGTCCTCCTCGACGATGGCGCCATCGCGGCGGTGACCAGCGAGGCGGTGGCCGGTGGTGCTCCTCAGGTGGTCGTACGCGATCGCCATCCAAACGGGGTCTGGGATCCCCGATTCAAGTGAGCCTGTCACCCGGCTCCGCTACGGAGCCGACCGTGTGCGGTCTTCCCGGCGGCACCATCTGCGTGGTGTGGAGCGATTCGCGTCATGGACTCCAGGAGCTCTACTTCCGCTCGCGGATCGGCGGCGTCTGGACCCCGGAACGGCGTCTCACCGATCTTCCCGGAACCTCGCGCGAGCCTTGCATCGGCGCCGACGCTCGGGGCGCGTGCACCTCGCCTGGCTCTCACAACGACGCCTCCGGCGTGCAGGTCGACTTCATGAGCTTCACTTACCTTTCGCCGTTCGGAGATCCGATCCCGGTCACACCCGCGAGCAGCTTTCCGGATCTGCCCACGCTGGCGATGGCGCCGGGCGGCTCGAGCTACATCTTGTGGGCGGACCGCGCCACCACTCGACCGGCCTGTGGTTTTCGCACTTCTCTCCCGATTCGGGCCTGAGTCCGCCGCGCCCGGTGGTCCCAAGGCAAGGAGGCACGTTGCCGCTGCTCGCCGCGACGGTCGATGGCTCCGGCGCCCTGCACGTGGGTTGGCTCGAGAGCGGGGTCGGCGGCACCTATCTCCATTATCAGCGTCGCGCCACCTCCACCTCGAGCGACACCATCATCGTCGCGCGCGGCGAGCCGATCCAGGACTTCGCCCTGACCGCCGACCCGGACGGCGGCATCCATCTGATCATGGAGGCGGCGGACGGCGGCGGCTCGAGGATCCTCTACAAGCGCCGGGGACCCGACGCTCGATGGGACATCGGCAGCACCGAGGTCACCACGAGCGATGACGGCGTGGCGGTGCGGCCATCGATCCTGGCACGCAGCGCGGGATCGGTCACCACCCTCTACACGACGTACGCCGCGGTCGCCGCCTTCGTGGAGCGCAGTCGCAACCTTGCGATCGGCCCGCTCACCGCCGTCTCCTCAGCTCCGATCGAGGCGGTGTTCGCTTGGCGCATCGGGCCGAATCCTCTGCGACCCGGAACGTCGCTGCGCCTGGTGGGACAGGGTGCCCCTCCGCCAGGGGCGCGTGTCGAGGTCTTCGATCTCAGCGGACGCCGGGTGGCGGAGGCCGCCCTGCGTGTCACGCACGATGGATGGGCGGCAGAGGTCCCCGGTTCACGGACCCGAGAGTGGTCGAGCGGCGTCTACTTCGCCCACCTCGGCGGCAGCCCCGGCAGCGTCCGCCTGGTCGTTCTCCACTAAACACCCCGCCGCGGGGCGCCGCTGGAAGCCTCGCACCGTCGCCCCTCCCCTTCGTCGGCGCGGCGGTTCGGCGCCCCCGTGACATGCAAACTCCCCCACGATCGCGGGCATGCTGCACGGCGGTCCGGTGCGGCTCCCGATTTCGCCCGCCGCTGCGCCGAAACCCCCAGGAGCATCACGAGCCCTCAAGTCTATAGGGCTTAGCGTCGATCACACTCGCGTGGCGCGGCCCGCTGGCGGCGGCGCCCGTGTGGCATGTGCGCTGCTTGTTCCTTGGGGACTCTATGTGCATTTCATTCGGTGGTCGGCCGGCTCAGCGGGGCGCCTCTCCCGGATTCACCCTGGTAGAGATCGCCGTCACCATTCTCATCATGGGCTTGCTGCTCGCGATCAGCGTTCCCACGATCCAGACGCTGTCGGGGAGCTACACCCTCAAAGGCAACGGCGAAGCGATCGCCGGACAGCTCCGGTTGGCGCGCGAGAAGGCGATCGCCACGTCCGTGGATCAGCCGCTTGCGCTTCAACGCCGCCTTCATGAACTCCGATTACCGCATCCAGTACCCGAGCGGGTCGATTGGCGCGAAGTGGAGCCTGTCCAAAGGCATCACCTACTACTGGGGCGCGGGGACAGTCAACGCTTACACGATGCAGAAGGATGGACGCTGCAACACCTCAGGCATGGTCATCCTTCAGGACACGCGCGGTAACCGCGACACGATCAGCGTCCAGTCCTCCGGCCTAGTGTTGACCCAGTAGGAGCCACCATGCCGACCCGCTCCCAGCCTCATGCCTCCGCGCGCGCCAATCCGGCGCGACGCTCGTGGAGCTGATGATGGCGCTGGTGGTGGTTTCGATCGGCCTGCTCGCCCTGAGCCAGATGTTCCCGGCGGGAACACGCGGCCAGGTGCGGGATCGCCTCTATTCGAGCGGCCACTACTACGCGCAGGAGAAGATCGAGGAAGTCTCGGCCCGCTCCTGGGCGGACCCCGACCTCAGCGTCGGCCGCCACCCCGCTGGCGCCGTGGTCGAGTCACTGGGAACGCACGGGACCTGGACGCGCTTCTACCAGGTGGACGCCCTCGCGGCCCCGCTCGACAACCTCAGGAAGGTCACGGTCACCGTCAACTGGAACTACCTCGGCGACGCGCGGTCCGCTGCCGCCACGACTTACGTGAGGCGTTAAATGATCCGCCGGTTCGCCTTCTTCTCGCGGGAGAACCCTGTCGCGGCGTTCCCAGGCCCGCGGGTTCACGCTCATCGAGCTGATGATCACCCTCACCGTCCTGGCAGCGGTGATGCTGATCCTGCTCGTGATCATGAAAGCGGCCCAGCGCAGCAAGACCTCGACGTCGAACATGCTCGAGGCATCGCAGGCGGCGCGCGCCGCGATCGACATGATGAGCAAAGATCTGCGCAGTGCCGGATATCACGCAGACCTGGACTTCGCCGGGGCGCCCCAGCCGCCGATCGCCTACATCGACTCGCTTCAGGTACTGATCAACGCTGACTTCCAGCCGGGCACGGGCGACACCGTGCCCAAGCCCCCGCTCGCGTACAACCCGGCGGGCGCTCCTCGCCCCTATCCGCTCAATGGCACGTTCTGGCAGCCGCCCACCAAGTATCGGCGCGGCGCCGAGATGATCCGCTGGACCCTCGATGTCAACAACGACGGCCTCGTGAATGCCGCCGACGTGAGCAGCCCCAACGGCGTGGAGGCGCAGCACACGCCGAATCCCAACGACTACGTGCTGGTCCGGCAGGTCTCACGGCGACTCGACCGGCGGGCTGCCGGGCTTCAACGGCGGCGCCATGGATCACATCGCGCTGGTGCGCGCGCCCGGCGGCACCGTGCCGCCGATGTTCCAGGTCTATCTCACCGGAAGCACCACCCCTGGGATTGGTCGAACGGTCCGCTGCCGAACACCAAGCTGAACGATATCGAGAAGATCAAGATCCAGATCGACGCGCCCGCGAGCCAGGCCCGACAAGGACGGGACCTACCGCGAGTCCGTGATGCGCACCGAAGTGAACTCGATCCGCAACGTGCCCAACTATGGCTCCAAGGAGTACCCGATCGACGGCTACGTCAAGAACGACGCCAACAAGGACGGCACGCCGGGGGCGCTCGAGCCCGGGCTCGCCAACGCCACCGTGCGCTGCGGACCGTACAGCGCGACCACAAACGCCTTGGGATATTTCATGTTCAGGGTCCGCGCCGGCACGTACACGCTGCGCAACGTCCCACCGCCCGGCTTCGGCGTGTCCTCGAATCCCGATTCGTCGGTGGCGAGCGTGGGGCCCGCCGCCAGCGCCACCGCGACCGCCTCGTTCGCCGACACCGCGATCGCCGGCGGCTGGGTGACGGCCTATACCTTCAACGACGTCAACGCCAACGGAGTCGTCGATGGCGGCGAAGCGCCGCTCCAGAACGTGAAGATCGCGATCTCGCCCGGTACCCAGGTCTCGTACACCGACCCCTCAGGCTACGCCCAGCTGTTCGCGATGGCCGGCGGCTACACGGTGACCGCCACTGCTCCGGACTCGTTCATGTTCACGACCCCCAATCCGTACAGCGGGAGCATGTCCAACGGCGGCTCGGCCTCGATTCAGTTCGGGCTAAACAGGACCCCGGTCGGCACCGTCAACGGCACGGTGTTCCGTGACAACAACCGCGACGGCCTGATCAACGGGACCGACACCGGCATCGGCAACGTCTGGGTCGGCGTCACCAACGACGGCGGCGTGACCATCCAGGGCTTCCAGTACACCAACGCCTCTGGGAACTACAGCATCCAGGTGCCCATCAACTCGCCTCCTGGCGACCACGCCTTACTCGATCATCGTGATCGTCCCGCCGGGCTTCTATCCGACCACGACCACCGCGATCACGCCGATCTGGGTCACGGCCGGCGCGACGCTCAACAACAAGAATTTCGGCATGTCCTCCTTCCAGGTGATCACGCTCAACGCCAGCCGGGTGCTGAGCCTGGCGAGCGGAGACCTCTGGGAGAAGCAGGGCAACGACAACGGCGGCAACAGCGCGCATCAAGACGCCGACATCGTGCTCGGCGCGGATGCCGGCGGCACCGACAACGTCTCGGTGTGGTTCAACCAGTACGACAACACGCCGCTCTTCAACGCCGACCCGGACTACACCCGCAACGCGCCGCAGTCGGTGCTGTCGCTGGTGGTCGATACGCTCGACACCGACGCGCCCGAAGGCGCGCCCCGACCTGGTGACCGGAACCAAGACGGCGCCGGCGGGCAACTTCTTCGTCTGGTTCGGGCAGAACTCGGGAGGCAACACCGGCACCTTCCCGACCGCGTTCAGCAGCGCCTACCGCACCGCGGACAACGGCGACGTCCAGGCGGTGAAGACCATCGACTGCGCGGGACCCAGCCTCAACGACCAGTTGGACATCATCGTCGGCACCAAGTCCCCCACCGCGGGGCAGGGCACCTTCGAGATCTGGCAGAGCAACAACGCCGCGACTCCGACGTTCACGCGGCTCGAGACCTATCCCACGGCGGGCGGCATCCCCGGCAACAGCCTCGGGGAGGTGAACGCCTTGGCGCTCGCCGACGTGAACGGTGACGGCAAGAAGGACCTGATCGTGGGCACCAGGACCGGCAGCTACACCGGCCAGCTCATGATCTTCCGCAACAACGGCAAGAGCGCGGGGACCTCCCGCTTCACCTTCGCCCAGTCCGTGCCGGTCGCGGGCGTCGTGACCTGCATCGCGCCGACCCGGGTCGATGCCGACACGCTCACCGACCTCATCATCGGCGTGCAGACCGGATTCGGCGCCGGCGAGCTGCAGGAGATCCACAACGCCACGATCGCGGGCATCATCAACTTCCTCTACTCGCGAAAATACAACGCTCCCGGCATCCCGCTGTCGCTTGATCGCAGCGGACCTGGGCGGCATCGTCGGCAGGACGACATCGCCATGGGCTGGCGGCAGAACGAGACCAGCTTCGTCGGCGGCATCCGCGTGCTCTCCTCGATCTCAACCGCTCTGCCGGCGGCGATCGACACCGATCCCTCGAATGGGAGCGTCACCAACATGGTCCCCGCGCTCACCTCCAACAACTTCAACTACGGCGTGCAGCCCACGACGCCGCTGCCTCCCCTACCTGCCCGACGTCGCGGCCGGCGTCAAGGTCAGCGCGACCACCGGCGCGCTGGTGGTGTTCATCCGATGAGCGAGCCCGTCAAGGTCCCGCCCCCCGGTCGCGACGAGCGCGGCATCGCCCTGGTCATGGCGCTCATGGTGCTGCTCGCCATGTCCTTGCTCGCCGTATTGCTCATGATCTCCTTGCAGGTCGAGGAACAAGATCGCCGGCCACAGCGCGCGCTACTCCGCGGCCCTCAACATCGCCGAGGCCGGCGTCGCCGAGGCACTGTCGCACATCCGCAACAGCGACTTTCCCAACAACATGAACCCGCGCACCGTGGGTCAGGTGTACCTGGTGCCGTTCGGCAGCGTTCCGGCATGCGGGCCCGACACCTTCCCCGTCGCTACCGGACAGCCGGGTGGCCAGTGGCTCAGCTACAGCACCGCCAGCAAGGACACCAACGCGCTCACCGTCAAGTACAAGACCGACCCGACCGGCACCGTGATCTACCGCTACGACCCCAACATCAGTCCGCCGATCAATCCCAACACCGGCTTCCCAATCTGGGTGGTCACCGCACGCGGCCAGAAAGGCGACGACGTGCGCCGCATTCGCACCGAGGTGATCCAGAGACCTTTCAACATCGCGATTCAGGGGCCATGTCGTCCAAGATGGGCATCGACTTCTCGGGCAACGCCCAGGTCTGCGGTTACAACCACCGCTTGGACACGCCGTCGTTCACCAACGGCGTGCACGGCGCGGGTCCATGCCAGGTCTGGGAGATTGCCGGCGGCGACCTGCCCGGCTCCTGGAGCGAGCAGAGCGTCACGAGCGGCGGATCGGCGGCCGAGTCCGGCAATCCCGTCAACAATCGCGACGCGCAGGGCACCGGATTCTATTCGGGACCGTGGGACGCCCTGGGCTTGACCGAGGCCGAGTTCTTCTCGTGGGTGGGGACGCCGCTGGCAGTCCCGCCCGCGACGCCGGTCGGGATCTATTACCTCGACAACAACTTCGTGCACCAGGACCAGTCGGGGGTGTTCGCCTACAACGGCTCCAACGGCGAAGGCTTCCTCTACATCGACGGCGACATGACGTTGAACGGCAACTTCACGTTCCGCGGCATGATCTACATCGAGGGCGATCTCAAGGTCAACGGCAACGTGTGGATCCTGGGCGCCCTGGTGGTGAAGGGCAAGAGCCGGATCAAGATCGCCAACGGCAGCTGCGTCGTCCTCTACAGCCGTGATGCGGTGCAGCAGAACATCGCCAAGTACGGCGGCCAGTTCACGACGCTCTCCTGGTCCGAGCTGCCGATCGGACCTTGACTCCCGCTCGACCGCAGCGCTAGGGTCCACGGTCCGAAGGCGACGACGGGGACGAGTAGGCGATCGCAGCGCACGAGCGAGCCGGGGATGGTGTGAGCCCGGCGCCAACGCGACGGCCGAAGATCACCCCCGAGCTTCCATCCGAAGCGCGACCGCGCCGGTCGCGCGGAGGCCTGGACGAGCCCTCGCAGGGGCGGAGTGGACGCGGCCTCGCGATCCACTCCCCGAGGCGAGCGCCGCGAGGCGTGAGCGAAGTTGGGTGGCACCGCGACCTCCGTCGCCCCAACGAAATCGTTGGGGCGTTCTTCATTCATGGAGGTGGGATCGATGGCGGGCTACCGGGACACGCTGAACCTTCCGCGCACGGACTTCCCGATGAAGGCCGACCTTCCGCGCCGCGAGCCGGAGCGAATGGCCTGGTGGGCGGAGCGCGCCCTGTATCGCAAGCTGCGCGAGAGTCGGCAGGGACGCCCGGTGGCGCTGCTTCACGACGGTCCTCCCTACTCGAACGACCACATCCACATGGGCACCGCGTCCAACAAGATCTGGAAGGACGCGGTGGTGCGCACGGTTTCGTTGCTGGGCTTCGACTCGCCTTACCTCCCCGGCTGGGACAACCACGGCATGCCGATCGAAATCCGGGTGGTCAAGGAGTTCCGCGAGCGCGGCGCGGCCACCGAGCGGTCGCGCTGCGCAAGCGTTGCCGCGATTCGCTGCGCACTGGGTAGACGTGCAGCGCCAGGACTTCGAGCGGCTCGGCGTCTGGGGCGAATGGGACCGTCCGTACCTCACCATGGATCCCGGCTTCGAGGCGGCGATCCTCGATACCTTCGCCGCACTCGTGGAGCGCGGCTTCGTGCAGCGCGGGCTGCGCTCGATCCACTGGTGCCCGACCGACCGCACCGCGCTCGCCGAGGCCGAGATCGAATACCACGACGACCCGTCGCCGTCGATCTACGTGGGGTTCCCGCTGCGCGAGGACCCGAGCGGGCGGCTGGCGTCGGAGTCCCCGGCGGTCGAGGCGGTGGCGTGGACGACCACGCCGTGGACGCTTCCCGCGAATCGGGGGCTCATGGCCGATCCCGAGGCGGAGTATTCCGTGGTGCGAGTCGGGACGCGACGCTTCCTCCTGGCCACCGCGCGCCTGCCGATGGTGGCGGAGGCGATCGGCTGGGGCCCGTCCACGGTCGAGCGGAGACTCGCGGGTCGTGAACTGCTCGGCATGGTCTTCGAGGGCCCGTGGGGCCTTCCTTCCCCGGTGGTCGACGGGACCCCGTTCGTGAGCATGGAAGACGGCACCGGGCTGGTGCATACCGCGCCGGGGCACGGCAAGGAGGACTTCGCGGTGGGACAACGCGCCGGGCTCGAAGTCGCCTCTCCGGTGGACGAGGCCGGTCGCTTCACCTCGGGAGCGGAGCCCTTCGTGGGTCGCAGCGTGCTCGAGGTCAACGACGACATCATCGAGTGGCTCCGCGAGAAGGGCCGGCTCCTTTCGGCCGCGCGTTTCACGCACGCCTATCCGCATTGCTGGCGGTGCCGGCGGCCCGTGATCTTCCGCGCCACCAAGCAGTGGTTCATGATCATCGACCACGACGGCCATCGCGATCGCGCGCTCGAGGCCATCGAGCACCAGGTCCGCTGGGAGCCCGAGACCTCTCGCAACCGCATTCGCGACGCCGTGCGACTGAGACCCGACTGGTGCCTGTCGCGCCAGCGCTCCTGGGGCGTGGGCATTCCCGCCCTGTACTGCGAATCGTGCGAGGAAGGATGGCTCGACGCGCGCGTCGTCGCGCGGGCGGCGGCGCTGACCCGGACGCACGGATCGGATGTGTGGTACGAGCGCAAGGTCGAGGAGTTCCTGCCCGAAGGTCTGACCTGTCCAGACTGCGGGGCGAGCGGGCCGTTCCGCAAGGAGACCGACATTCTCGACGTGTGGTTCGACTCCGGCGCGACCCATCGCGCGGCACGCGCCACGCATCCGTCGTTCGATGCCGCCTGGAAGCGCGCCGCGGATGGCGGTCGCGTCCTCTATTTCGAGGGACCGGACCAGCACCGTGGCTGGTTCAACTCCTCGCTCATGATCGGCGTGGGCATCGAACGGCGCGCGCCTTTCACCGACGTACTGACCCACGGCTGGGTGCTGGACGCCGAAGGTAAGGCCATGCACAAGTCCCTCGGCAACGTGACCTCACCGCTCACCGTCATCGACCGCTACGGCGCCGACATCGTCCGCTGGTGGGCCCTCGCCACCGACTGGCGCAGCGACGTGCGGGTCGGTGACGAGATCCTGCAACGCGTGGCCGACGCCTACCGGAAGGTCCGGAATACCTTCCGATTCCTGCTCGGCAACCTCCACGACTTCACGCCAAGCGACGCCGAGAACGTCCACCGCACGGCGGTGGATCGTGCCTTCGAAGCGCACCTCGCGCTGCGCCTCGCGCGCATGCGCGAGGACTGCGAGCGTTTCGCTTTCCACCGGGTGGCGGACGCGCTGCTCGATCTGTGCACCGTGGATCTCTCGTCGGTCTTCCTGGACGCGGCGAAGGACCGCCTCTACACGCTGCGACCGGCAGACCCCGCTCGACGATCGGCACAGGCGGTGTTGTGGCGCGCCCTCCACGACCTGACCATCGCGGCCTCGCCGCTCCTGGCCTTCACGGCGGAGGAGGTGTGGCAGAGCCATCCGGCGCTCACAGCGGAAGCGGAGAGCGTCCATCTGACGGAGTGGACGACTCGGCCTGCGGACCAGGCCGCAGCTCTCGACTGGCCGCTCCTGCTCGAGGCGCGAGCGGCGGCCAACGCCGCGATCGAGCCGATGCGAGCCGCGAAGACCCTGACGACCACGCTGGAAGCCGAAGTGGTGTTGAGCGGGCCGGCCGCGCTCGTGGACCGCCTCTCGGCCTACGGAGACGAGATCTCGGCGTTCCTGATGGTCGCGCGGGCCACGTGGGTAGCCGGAATGGGCGACGGATTGACCGCCACGGCCGCGAAGACGTCCCTCCCTCGTTGCGATCGTTGCTGGACTTATCGGGAGGACGTGCGTCCGGATCCTTCGGGCGGAAATCTCTGCGGTCGCTGCTCCGACGTGCTGCAATCGCAACCGGCGACCCCCACTGATCGCGATGCCGCCGTCGCTTGCAGGCCAAGCTGTCATGGGGATGTTCAGAATCATGCGCGGCCCTCGGCCATCGCGTGTGGAAAGAGTAAACTCTGCGCGCAGAAGGGTCGTCGATCAAAAAAGGAAACCAGCGACTGGCTCCAGGCATCTATGGTTGGGAACGAAGGCTGGGGGGCTAGTTCAACGAAACTCGCGTGCGGCCCGCGATTCAGCGAACGACGCCCTCCCTATAATTACGAGCGCCCCGTGCCCTCCCAGGGCCCGGGGCGCTCTCATTTGGTACAGCAGCCGTGACCGGCCGACCGCATCGGGCGATTTCAGCCCGGATCTACCGCAAGGCCTCGATCAAAACTTCACCGACACCGCCAGTCGAGAAGCAATCTCACCATTCGGACTAGGAGAGGCGTCGAACCCCAAGAGCGGGGTCCGTCGGTCCGGGAAGAAGATCATCGCGTCCAGGGTGTTGGCAATCCACACGCCTGCGGCGACAGCGATGGCGAACTGGCGATCGTTGTAGGCGTCATCAGCGCGGCGGATGGCGTCCTGTCGATCCCCGGGTGACCCGGCGAGATCGATGTCGTCGAGGCGGTTGTGGTACTCGTTGTTGGCTACGATGGCCCTCGCGCCGGCCAGCCCGGCCAGGCCCAGCCACGTCCATCCCATGCCGGGGCGTTGCGAATAGAACTGCCCCAAGCCCGGGATGAGCAAGGAGCGGAATCCTGCCCGGAAGGGGGATTTCGGCCGCAGCTCCATCCACACGGTATCCGCGGTCGCCCCGCTCAAGTTGATGTGCCGTGCCCAGGGCTCGTAGCCCGGCTCGATCGAGCGCACACGGTAGCGTCCGACGAGGCCCCGCTCCATGACCAGCGGGGTACGTCCCACGATGATGCGGTCGCCGTCGATTCGGCAGGACGCTCCGGCGGGCCGCGAAAGGATGGTGAGACTCCCAGTAGGATTGGTGTCCTGGGCGCGCGCCGGCGTCGCCGCCAGAGCCATGAAAAAGATCAGCCCGGTCCACGCGCGCGGGCCGAGCCAGGAACTGGATCGAGGGCAGGTCACGTTGCGGCGCACGCTATCCACAGCCTCGGGATCGTCAAGCGCCCACCGCGGGGTCTTCGACTTCGCGATCGTCCTCGTCCTCACCCGGCGCTCCCGGATGTCGGAAGCGCTCCGCCTCGATCTTGTGCTTGCGGAGCAGATCGTGAAACGTCGGGCGGCTCACGTCGATATCGCGCGCGGCCCGGGTGATGTTGCCGGCGTTGCGAGTCAGGGCCTCCGCCAGAAGCTGGCGCTCGGCGTCGTCGCGCGCCTCCTGCAGCGTGCGCGGCCCCTCGCCCTGCGGCTCGGCGAGCTCCACATCCTCGGGGCGCAGATAGGCGTCGCGCGCCAGGATGACGCCGCGCTGCACGCGATTCTCGAGCTCCCGCACGTTGCCCGGCCACGGATGCGCTTGATCGCCCGGAGCGCGGCGCGAGTGAAGCCCTTGATGCGGCGCTTGTGATGCCGCGCGTAGAACTCGAGGAAGAACTCCGCGAGCATGTGCACGTCGTCGCCGCGCTCGCGGAGCGGTGGCACCTGGATGGTGAGCACGCTCAGCCGGTAAAAGAGGTCCTCGCGAAAGCCACCCGCAGCGATCGCGGCGTGCAGATCGCGGTTGGTGGCGGCCACCACACGCGCGTCCACCCGCTGCGCCTCGCGGCCGCCCACGCGCTCGATCACGTGGTCCTGGAGGAAGCGCAGCAGCTTGACCTGGAGGTGCACGGGCAGCTCGCCGATCTCGTCGAGGAAGATCGTCCCGCCGTTGGCGAAGCTCGAACTTGCCCTCGCGCGTCCGATAGGCGTCGGTGAACGCGCCCTTTCGTGCCCGAATAGCTCGGTCTCGAGCAGCGTCTCGGGAATCGCGCCGCAGCTGATCGGCACGAACGGCCCGTCCTTGCGCCGGCTCGCCTGGTGGATGGCGTGAGCCACCAGTTCCTTGCCGGTGCCGTTCTCGCCAAGCACCAGCACGGTGGCATCGGTCGGCGCCACCCGCTGGATGAGCGAGAACACCTTGCGCATGGGCTCCGATTCGCCCACGAGCTTGTGATAGCGCTTGCGCCCGGGTGGAACGCCCTCGGACTTGTCGGCCTCGATCTTGTGCACGTGGAAGGCGCGCTGCAGGATGGCCTTGAGCTCGTCGAGCTGGATGGGCTTCGGATACCAGTCCACCGCTCCGCGCCGGATCGCGGTCAGGGCGTTCTCGCGGTTGTCGTTCCCCGTGACCATGATGACCTTGACCAGAGGATAGGCGTCGACGATCTCATCGAGCAGATGGAGCCCGGCTTCGCGCTCGGCGCCGCGCACGCCGAGGGCGACATCGAGCGTGACCACCGGCGGCTCCTCTTCGCGCAGCAGCCGTTTCGCCTCCTCGGCGTTGGCGGCGGTGAACACGTCGTACTCCTCGGACAACCCCCACTTGAGCTGGCTCAGGATCGACTGCTCGTCGTCCACGATCAGGATCTTGTCCCGCGACATCAGTGCCCCTTCCCGTCCCGGGCCGCGCTCGGCCGCACCGGCAGACTCACCTCGAAACGCGTCCCCTGTCCGGACCGACTCTCGACCCGGATGGTGCCGCCGTGAGCTTCGATGATGGCTTTGCTCTGCATCAGACCGATCCCGAGCCCCGACGCCTTGGTGGTTGAGAACGGTCGGAACAGCGACTGGCGAACGAATTTCTCCGACATCCCCGGGCCGCTGTCGCGCACCGTCAGCGTCACCGAGCCGGCCCCGTTGCGCTCCGCGGACAACGAAGCGCCGATCTCGATCTCGCCGGGTCCCTGCACCGCCTCGCGCGCGTTGGTGAGCAGGTTGATCATCACGCGTGTGATCAGGCCGGGATCGACGGTGGCGCGCATGCCGTCCCGGCAGCGCATCGAGACTCTGAGCCCCTGGTTGTCGCCTTCGCTGAGGCCGGTCTGCGACATGGCTTCGACCAGGAGCTGTCGAATCTCCACCTCGTCCGGCACGATGGTGGGCGGCTTGGCGACGCCGGCGACGTGACCCATCAGCTGCCTCAGGTTCTGCACGGTGCGCTCCACCACCAGCATGGCGTCGCGCTGGAACTCGGGATCGGCGAAGCTGCCGACGCGCGTTCTCGAGCACCAGCGAGAGCCCGGACACCTGGTTCTTGATGTCGTGGAGGACGAAGCTCGACAGTCGGTGCAGCGATTCGAGCTGACGCGTCTCCCGCCAGCTGCTCGGCCAGCCGCGCGGACCACAGGGTCGCGGCCAGCTGACGCGACATGGCGCCCAGGAATTCTGGCGTCCTCGAACGAGTATTCGTCGTCGACCCGCTTCTCCGAGAGCCACAGCAGGCCCACCAGCTGGTCGCCGGCGTGGAGCGGGGCGCACGCCGCGGCCGAGAGCGCCTGCACGAACGGCCGGTTCTCCGCCACCACCGGAATCAGCTCGAGGTCCTGGGCGAGGTCGCGAAACACCAGCGGCGCGCGCTCGTGATCGAAGGTCTGCACGATCGGGTTGTCGTCGGCGAGCAGGGGCGCCACTTCGTGGAGCGGACTCCCGGCCGCCGGATAGATCAGCGGGAACCCGCCGATCACGTCGTCGCGGAGGTGGATGGCGATGTGCTCGGTGTCGAACACGTTGCGGATCAGCACCTCGATCTGACGGCAGACGTCCTCGGGCCGCGCGGTGGGCGTGATCGCGCGGCTCACCCGCTCCCATTCCCGCCGGTAGTCGTAGCGGTTCGCGTAGAAGTTCCGGTCGATGAAGCGCTTCACCACGCGGTTCGCCTTGGGACTGAACACCAGGGCGAGCGCGCCGCCGCCCACCAGTGCGTAGAACACCACGCTCACCGCCCGCTTCCACTCGGGCGAGAGCACCGGCAGGATCTTCGACAGCACGGCCATGCTGAGCAGGAAGGCCCCGGCCAGCGTGAGCGAGACCGACGAGTAGTAGATGACGGGGCGGGCCATCGGCACCGCCATGTCGGACAGCCGCTGTCGTGCCAGCGCGAAGGCGGTGATCACACCGGCCACGAACATGGGCGCCGCGCTCGCCACCATCCAGCTCACCTGGATCCGGCCGTAGAGGAGCGCCGCCGAGACCAGCAGCAGATCGGAGAGGATCCCGATCACGAACGCCGCGAACAGGGACCGCAGACGCCGCTGGGCGCTGGCGGGCGCGGTGCGTAGCATGCTCTCCAGGTTCATCAGCACCGCGACCATCACCACCACCAGGTACATCAGGTAGATCTTGCCCATGCCGCCCAGCACCACGACCGCGTCCGAGCCGATTCCGGTCACCCGGCTCACCACGTAAGGGTGCCGGCCACCAGGAACAGGACCACGCAGCCGATCAGCGCGAGGGTCAGATAGGCGGCGGCCTGCTGGATCTGCTGCAACGGATTGGGCCGCGCGAGCACCACGCTCAGGCACAGCCACAGCCAGGACGTCAACGCCGAGGCGCCGGCCAGGTACGTGGCCCACATTCGCGCGGTGTTGGCGCCCTCGGCATGCAGGATGCCGAGCGTGCCGGCCTGGAACGCCGCCATCGACAGGAACGCCGAGGCGAACAGCAACGTCACCAGCCAGTGGCCGCGACGCAGCGTGGCGAGCACGCCGATCACCGCGGCGAGCAGCGCGCTGGCCGTGACGACCGCGAGCTGCAGCGGAGAAGCGACGGTGGTCATCCGCGCCCTTCCTCCTGGCGCAGCCGCTGCAGCTCGCGCCGCGCGCGCTCCTGGTCGGCGGGCCTGGGACCCCGCGCCGCCAGCTCCTCGTAGAGCTGGCGGGCTCGGGTCTTGTCGTTCAACTCGCGCTCCGCGACCTCCGCGGCGCTGAAGCCGGCGCTCACCCCGAGGTCGAGCTTGCCATAGCGGCCCCAGAGGTCGGTGAGCGCGGCGTATGCGCCGCGCCAATCTCCGACCGCCAGCAGCATGCGCGCCTTGACCTGGCGGATTCGCATCAAGGTTTCGCTGTCTTGAACGGTCGACAGCATATGGTCGTAGTTCTCGACCGCACGCTGCGCTTCGATGCGCGCCAGGTCCTTCTCTCCCGCGCGGAGGTGATGGTCGACGATCCGCTCCGACGCCTGAAAGGCGAGCTCGTGCGTGGGATTGAGCGTCACGAGCGAGCGCAGCTCGGCGCGCCCCTCCTCCCATCGGCCCTGTCCCTCGTACAGCTGGGCGCGGCGGAAACGCACCATGAGGCCCTGGTCGTCGCCAGGGAACGCGTCGATGTAGCGACCGTACACGGCAAGGGCCGAGTCCACGTCGACTTGTTCCCAGATCCGCCCCTGGAGCGCCAGCGCATTGGCGCGGGTTGCGCGATCGAATCCGGTCTCGGCCCATCGAGCATAGACCAGCGCCGAATCCGGCCGATGGCCTTGCAGGCAGTACTCGGCGAGGTTGAGGACCAGGCTGGATCGGATCGATTTTGGCCGCGGGCTCGCCCAGGGCTTGCCGCAACGCCTCGAGCGTGGGATCGAGCTGATCGGGTCGTCCGCGCGCCGCGCGGATTCGCGCCACGCCGGTCCAGAGTTCGGGTGCTGACGTCTGGCCGCGGCGGCGCTCGGCCTCGGCGAGCAGTCGCGACTCGCCTGCGCCGAGCACGGAATCCGCTTCGGCGTGCTGCCCGCGCGCCACCAGGTCGGAGGCCACGCGCAGTGGGGCTTCCAGCGCGGGCTTTACCGCTTCGCCAGTGAGCGGGTCGACGAGCGGAATGACCCGGGTGATCTCGGCATAGATGAAAGTGGATGCATAGGGTCCCTCGAGCCGCTCGCGCGCCCCGGCTTCAGCGAGCAAGGCCTTGAGCCGGATCGGGGCCACGGCGGAGAAGTCCTCGGAGGTCCGCCGATACACGCCGATCGCCTGGGCTGGATTGCCGCGCACCTCTTCCAGCCGCCCCACCGCCAGACGGGCATCGCCGCTGATCATGGCCACGTCACGAGCCCTCGGATCGCGGATCCGATCGGCTCCCGCCCAGATCGACGGCGGGAAGTCGTCGGCGATGCGCCGGAACGCGGCGGTGGCCTGGTCGAGGTCCCGAGGCTTGACCAGTCGCGGATTCACCTGCACGCGCTCGACCAGGCGGCGCGCATGCCAGAAGGCGCGCTCCGCGCGATAGCGCGCCCACAGCGTGGGATCGCCGCAGCCCGCGAGCGCGAGCAGAGCGAGCGCCAGGAGTGCCCGCTTCACGCCCCTTCCTCCTCGAGCGTGGGACCCACGAGTCCCTGGGTACACGATCACGCTGCTGCCGGTGAGGACGAATGCCGTCCCCGTCACGAGCAGCGCCTGGATCACCACCAGCCACCCGAGCATCTCCGGCGTGCCGCGCGGAGACGATCGTCTCCGCGCTGTGGAGCAGCATCTGAATCGGGACGAGCGGAAGAGCCGTGAGCGCAGTCAGCGTCAACGCCGCCCACAAACCGGCAGAGGCCGCCCGCGGAAGCGCGGCCAGCGAGGCGATCAGGCCACGGCGCTCCAGCATGAGCAGCGGGTTCACCCAGAGGAAGTAAGCCCGGAGTAGCACCGCGACTCCCAGCGCCAGAAACGGAGCGATCCGTTTGACGATCAGCAGCCCGCCGCGGCCAGCGAGCCAAGTTTCGAGACCATAAGCGAAGGCGAGCGCCAGGACCAACGCGGGCAGGTTGGCGAGGATCAAGGGTCCGAGACGACCGAGGCCCTGCCCCAGGCTCTCGGCCGCGCGGAGCGGACGTCCGGTCGCGCGCGCGGCGAAGAGGGCGCACGAAGAGCCCACCGCGAACGCGCCGGCCACCGCGGTGACGACCACGTCGGCGCGCCCGTAGAGCTCCGGCATGAGACGGAAGACGTTCGGATAGCGGAGCGCGTCCGCGCCCGCCGCGGCCTGGATCAGCGGCGCCGCGAGCCACGAGATCGCCGGGTGCGCGAACCACCACAGTGCCGCCACCACCGTGAGCTGGATCACGAGCACCGGCAGCCATGGCACCCACAGCGATGGGCGAGAGATCTGGCGCAGCGTGTACGCCAGGCTCTGGGCCGCGAGCACCATCTGCTCCAGGACGTTCACTGGGTCGCCACTCCCCTGCGCTCCGCCTGCGCGAAGACCCGCGGTAGCGCGCGCGCCACCCGGCTCGCGAAGTCCGACGCCGCGCTGTCCGCCGCCGCGTCGCCGCGCTCGACCAGGGCCTCGACCCGGACGAAGGCTCCCCACGAGCGATTGTCCAGAGCGCCGCTCAGCGCCATGCGCTGGCGGAAGGCTCCAACGTCGGGTGTGGTGAGTCCGTCCGTCGTCCACCAGTAGTAGACCACGCGGCGTTCGTGCGCACGCTCGACCGTGAAGCGGTTGACCTCGAGCCCGTGAGGCGTGCCGTCGGCGATGCGCACCCGCCGCTCCGGATCGAGCAGGAAGCCCTGCGCGTCGTAGCACACCCGCGGATCGTGCGCGCCGTAGCGGCGGTGCTGGTGATACACGATGCACAGCCACACCAGATCGCCGCCGCGCTCGTAGCGCCGCACCAGCAGATCGTCGGGCTTGAGCTCGTCGATCACCGCGTCGTCGAAGGAGAGCTCCGTGCCGTTCCAATCCCCGAACACCACCGGGCAGGCGGCCAGGCTCCCGCGTCCCACCGCGAGATTGAGCGGCGGATGCGCGACGACGTACCAGGCCGTGGCGCCGAGCAGCGCCACCGTGGCGACCCAGCGCGTCATGCCGGCAACGGCTCCGGGCGCGACCGGGGGCGAGCGCGCGGCGGATCAGCACGAGCCCGAGCAGCGCCAGACAGTAGACCACGTAGCCCGACCGATCGTGGAACGTGCCGGTCGCCTCCTTCACCCCGACGTAATGAGCGACCAGCAGGATGAGGCGTGATCCGGAGGGCGTTCCCGATCATGGCGAGCGGCACCGCCGCCAGGCACAGCGCCGCGCGGCTCAGCCATCCGCCGGGCTGGAGGTAGGCGAACACCGCGCCGGTCGCCAGCAGCGCCACCAAAGAGCGCAGCCCGCTGCAGGGATTCTCGATGCGGATACGGCCGTCCGTGAGGAAAATGGTCATGCCGCTCCGCTGGAGGATCACGCCGCACGCCTCGGCCAGCCGCACGGCGACCGCGACCGTGAGATTCCTTCAGGGCATAGCTGAGGTTCAACACCACCAGCGGCGGGAACACCATCATGAAGACCAGGAAACCGAGCGGGAACGCCATCACACGGGTGCGCGCCGGGCCCTGGAAGGTGAGACACAGCCCGAACGCCATCACCACGATGGAGTAGGACTCCAGGGCGAAGATGTCGGAGCGCACGCCGGCCACCTGCAGCAGGCAGGCGAACGCCACCAGCATCAGGCCACGCGTGTCCGGTGTCTCGGGCGCCGCACGCCAGCGGTCGCGCGCCAGCCACGCGAGCGCCACGGAGACCAGCGGCACGAGCGGGCCGTGCGAGTAGTTGTCGTTGCCGTGCCAGGTGCGCCACAGCACCGCCACCGTCCGGTGATAGACGAGCGCCAGCAGCAGCACGGCGAGCGCGGCGCCCGCCCATGGCTGCCAGCCCCAGCGACGGGAGGCCGCGGCCGCTTCCACTGTCATGCGCGGCTCCCGTCCGCGGCCGCCACCACCACCTGACGCCTCGCGATGCGGTGGCCGAGGTTCCACCGGAGCTGGAGCGGCCGCAGCAGACTCGCGTACAGGGGATCGGGCAAGGCGGCCATGCCCCGCCAGTAGAGCTCGTGATGCACCACGCGGAGACCATTGCGCGTCATCACCTCACGCATCTCGTGAGGCGAGAAGGTGCGCTCCACCGCGTACGCGTGGCGCGCACCGTCGGGCGCCACGTACTCCTGGTGGACCTCCTGGCGCAGCGTGGCGAGCCGGCGAAGATGACCCGGATGCGCGCCGTTGATGTCTCCCACCACGAGCACGCCGCCCGGCTTCAGGTGGTCGCGCACCGCCTGGAGGAACGGATCCAGCGGGTCGATGTGGGAGAGCGCGTTGTAGACCCACACCAGGTCCACCTTGCGATCCCACTCGCGGGTGAGATCCGCTCGCAGGTTGCGAACCGGGAGCGACTCGCCGGTGGTGCGTCGATAGAAGGCGAGCCGCTGCTCCGCGGCCTGCAGCCGATCGGGGCGGAGGTCGACGGCCGTCACGTCGGCGCCCACCGCTGCGAACAACATGGCGAACGTGCCGAAGCCGGACCCCGCGTCCAGCACCGCGGGCGCGTCACGCTCCGCGAGCCACCGGCAGGTCCAGCCCGAGTCTCCCCGCCAGGTGCCGCGCAGCCGATGGCGGATGGCCGCTTCGTCGTTCGGGGCGGGAAGCTTCTTGTAGTAGTCCGTGAAGGCTCCGGCGACGTCAGCCGACAGGAACTGGAGCCGTGCCGGGTACTCGACCTGGATGGTCCAGCGCTGGAAACGCTCGAATCTCGATCGGACGTCCTTGATCGGGCTCATGTCATTCCTTTGGGTCGCGCCTGAACGCCCCAGCCGGCGCCCGCGCATCCTGTTATCGGCTATCCGGGGTCCCGGCCCAAGCCCCGCGGTCGGGCTTGGTCGACCGTGTCAAGGCATGCCAGAGCAGACGCGCGTGGCGCGGCCTGAGGGTCCCGAGCAACCTGGCGATCTTGTCGAGGCGTCCTTGTCGGACGTAATGCCCCAGCTGCTGGAGCTCGTAGCCGAGGAGCTGGGGCGCGGATTCTCGGTGGAAGCGCCGGGCGGCCTCGTCGAGCCCGTCGCTGATCTGCAGCAGGCGCTGGCGCTGGCGTTCGGCGCGCTCGGCGTCCGCAGGAGCGGGAAATCCGTCCTCGTCGAGCCACAGCGGCTCGTAGTCCAGACCAGGCTCGTCGCTCACGATCACCGTGAAGACCCCGCCTCGCGGCGCAGCTCGGCCGCCAGGCGGCGCATGGAAGTCACCGGAGCGCGAATTGAACAAGGTCTCGCCGAGGCTGAAGAGCGTGAGCGTGCGGCCGCGGCGGCGGAATCCCTGGGTCACGTGCGGATGGTGTCCGAGGATCACGTCCGCTCCCGCCGACTCGATCGCGTCGGCGAGCTCCAGCACGCGCGGCGGCGGGTAGTCGACGTACATGGAGCCCCAATGGGCGCTCACGATCAGGAGATCGGCGTGCGGTCGCCAGCGTGACACGTCCTCGCGCACCAGCGCGGCGTCGAGCGGAGCCACCCCCGGCTTGCCGGGACCGGCCGCGTCGCCGTGGGTCGCGGCATAGGCGAGCAGCACGACGCGCTGATTCGCCACCACGAGCTGCGCGGGCTCGCGCGCGGCGGATAGGTTAGGGCCGGCGCCCGCCGTGACGAGCTTCGCGCGGCGGCACGCCTCGAGGGTGAGCTCGAGCCCGCGGACTCCGCAGTCCATGGTGTGATTGTTGGCCAGCGAAACCACGGCGATGCCTGCCTTGGCCAGCGCGGCCGCCACTTCGGGGTCCTGCCAGAACTCGCGGGTGCGCCCGGACCGCACCCACTCCGGGCGTCCGAACGGTATCTCGACGTTGGCGAAGGCGAGATCGGCGGCGCGCAGCGACGGCGCCACCGCAGCAAATGCGGCGTCGTAGCCCTGCGCGCGCGCGCGTCCGGCCGGAGCCGACCAGACCGACATCCCCGATGGCGGCCAGCCGCAGCCTCGCCGCGCCGCGCGGATCAAGAAGACGCACGGCTGCCTCCCACGACCTCCGCGGCCTCGAGACGGCTCGAGAAGCCGAGCTCCGACCGATACAGCCGCTCGGTCTCGGACACCATCCGCTCCGCCGTGAACCGTTGCTCCCAGCGGCGGCGGGCCTCGACGCCGAAGCGCTCCAGCCGCTCGGGATTCCCGAGCAGGTCCTCCAGGGCCGCCGCCAAAGCGCCGGGATCGCGCGCCGGAACCAGGCGACCGGTCGCGCCGTCCTCGACCGCTTCTCCGGTCCCGCCCACGTCGGTGGCCACGACCGCTCGCCCGGCGCGCATGGCCTCCAGGATCGACACCGGCAGACCCTCGCGGACCGAAGACAGCACGAACAGGTCGCACGCCTTCACGAGCTCGGCGCTCTCGCCGCCGACACCGAGCAGGCGCACGCGTCCACCGAGCCCGCGGCGCGCCACTTCGGCTTCGAGCTCGGGCCGCAGCGGCCCCTCGCCCACGATCAGCAGCACCGCGCCGGGGCACGCGCGCGGCGACCGCGGCGAACGCCTCGATCATCACCGTATGCGCCTTGGCTGGAGCGAGCCGCCCGATGGTCAGCGCGACGCGGTCCTCTGGTCCGACGCCGAGCTCCTGCCGCAGCAGATCACGCGCGCGGGTGTGGGGTGCAGACGAGATCCCGTAGGTCACGGTGACGAAGCGCCGCGCCGCCCAGGGCATGCGGCGAACGTGACTTTCCAGGATCGCCTGGCACCCGCACACCACGCGTCGCGTGAGAGCGGTGGAGCAAGCTTCCAGCAGGGGTAGACGACGGAATGGCGGCCGCGATAATGCACGCTGTGCTCGGTGCGGAACACCACCGTCCCACGGGCTTCGATCGAGGCGAGCGCGGCGTACAAGCCACCGACCGGGTTGTGGCCGTTGACCACGTCGATGCCCGCCTCCCGCATGAGGCGCGCGAGTCGGCGGATGCATTCCCAGCGCCGCTTCCCCTTGTCCAGCACGAGCACCTTGGCGCCATGGGTGCGCGCCGCATCCAGCGCGGCGCCGCCGCGATTGACCGCGACGACCCACGACTCCACGTCCGGCGCCGCGAGGCGGATCTGCTCGACCAGCAGCCATTCGGCGCCGCCGCGTCCCATCGAATCGATGACGTGCATGATCTTCATGCCGTGCGCTCCTCGGCGATCGGGGCGGGCGCATCGCCGTCGAGCAGCTCGAACAGACGCTCGAAATTGCGGGCGGCGTCGAATCGGTCCTTCACCAGGCGTCGCGCCTGCTCGCCCATCCGCTCGAGTCCGGCCGGGTCGGCGAACCAGCGCTTCAATGTGTCCGCGAGCGCGCGCGCATCGTCGGGCGGTACCAGGAGGCCCGTCTCGCCCGTCGTGATCGCCTCCTCGAGCCCTCCGGCCGCGGTCCCGAGCACCGGAACTCCCATCGCCATGGCCTCGATGGTGACGTTGGGGATGCCGTCACGGCGTCCGTTCGCGAGCACCCGGCTCGGCGCGAGCAGCAGCCAGGCACGCCGGTAGAGGCCCACCAGCTCGCGCTGCGGCAATGGGCCCGTGAACGTCACGCGTGACTCCACATGGGCGGCGCGCGCCAAGGCCTCGAGCCGCGCACGCTCCGGGCCCTCGCCCACCACCACCAGCTTCGCTCTCGACTCTTCGGGGAGGAGACCGAGGGCCTCGATCGCCAAGTCGAATCCCTTGGCCGGCACCAGCCGCCCCACCGTGACCAGCAGGGGCTCGGGGTCGCGGGCGCGGCCCATGCCGTCGAAGCGTCCGAGATCGACTCCGTGGTACACGCACTCGACCCGGGCATCCGGTCCGGCCAGCGCGCGGAGCATGTCGGCGTTGCGGGCCACGCAGGTCGCGGTGAAGCGCGCCGCGCGCGCCTTCTCGGCCAGGAACGCCTGGGTGCGATAGAGATCGGAGCCGGCATGGGCCGACATGCTGAAGGGCCGTCCGGTGAGTCGCGCCACCAGGAACGCCACGCTCCCCGGAAAGTGGGCCCACGCCGCGTGCACCTGGTCGAGCCTCTCGCGTTCCACCTGGGTGGCGATGCGCGCCGCCGCCGGTAAATAGGCCAGGTGCCCGATCAGCGCGTACGCACTGCGCCGCGAGGCCCACAGCATCCGCCCCCAGGCCGGCAGCAGGACGTGCGGCTTGCGGATCAGCCAGCCGATCAAAGCCACCCAGGCCGCGGGATGCGCGGGGAACCCACCCAGCGCGTGAGCGGCACCAACCCGTCGTGCTCGTCCTGCCATTCGCGACCGCGCGGGCTGCGGAGCGCGAACACCTGCACACGCACGCCGCGCTCGTGCAGGCGACGGACGTCGGCCTCGACGAACATGGCGGTGGTGGGAAAGGCGGTGGTCACGTACGCGACGGATCTCATGCGGAGCGCCTCCCGCCCACCGCGTCGAGGTAGAACCGCTCGTGGCGCCCAACCATGACGTCGATGCTCATACGCTCGCGGGTGGCGCGCTGTGCCGCCGCCCCGCGCCGCTCGGCCTCGACGCGATCGGTGAGCGCGGCATCCAGGGCCGCGGCCAGCGCCGCTGGATCTCCCGGCGGAACGAGCCATCCGGTGCGGCCGTCCTCGAGCACCTCGGGCGTGCCGCCCACCGCCGTGGCCACGGCGGGCCGGGCCGCGGCCATGGCCTCGAGCAGGGCGTTGGGGATGCCTTCCTCGCGCGACGAGAGCACGAACACGTCCATGCCGGGCAGCAACCGCTCCACGTCGGGTCGCTCTCCGAGGAATCGCACGCGCTCGCTGAGTCCGAGCTCCTCGACGCGGCGCTCGAGGTCGGGCCGCTCCTTGCCGTCGCCGACCAGCACCAGGCGAAAGCCGCGGCCACGTCCCTTGAGCAGCGCGAGCGCTTCCAGCAGCGTGGGGTAGTCCTTGCGCGCGGCGAGGCAGCCTACGCTTCCGACCACCGGCACGCCTTCGCCGTCACGGACCGCGGGATCGACCTCGTGGCCGGCGAAACGATCCACATCGACGCCGTTGGGAATCACGGTCACGCGCTCGCGCGGCGCGCCGAGGTGCACCGAGGTCTCTCCCACCGCCTCGCTCACCGCCACCACGTGGGTGGCGAGGCGATGCGTGAAGCGCTGCACCGCGGCCTGCCGCGGAGTCTCGAATGCGTCGACCTGGCGCTTGGAGATCACCACCACAGCAACGCCGCAGAGCCGTCCCGCCAGCGCCGCGAACAGGTTTGGACCGAACAGATACCCCTGGATCACGTCGGGTCTGAAGCGCAGCACGTGACGCATCAGCCGCCCCAAGGCGGCCACCCCGCGCGGGTGTAGATGGTGTCGCCCATGCGCAGGTCGTGGATCGGCCAGCCGAGCTTCTCCACGTCACCCAGGAATTGTCCGCGCGCCTGGAACACGACGATCTCGACCTCGAAGCGCGCACGATCCAGACGACTCCACAGCTCGAGCATGTGGCGCTCGGCACCGCCCGCCACGAAGTTGCCGACCACGTAGAGCAATCGGGTGCGGCGGCTCATGCGAAGGCCTCCCGGCGCGCGCGCCTCAGCCGGTCGAACGCGCCGTCCAGCTCCGCCGCGGCGAGCCGTCGCGAGAAGCGTCCGCCCGGGCCCAGGCACATGCCCTCGTCGAAGCCGCGGCGGCTCAGCTCGAAGCGCGCGCGCGCGCGCGGTTGTCGCCGGCGCGCGTCGTCACCGCGTACGCGAGTCCCGCGCGGCGGCAGGCTTCCACCGAAGCCGCGTCGTAGGCACCACCCGGAAAGGCGAAGCCTTCGGGCCGCAGGCCGAGCCGCGCGTGAATGCGCTCGACCGAGCCGGTGATCTCCGCCCCCTGGGCCGCCGGAGGCAGATGATCGAGGTAGGGATGGTCGAGCGTGTGCGCTCCCACTTCCATGCCGGCTTCTGCGAGCTGCGCGGCCTCGTCCCAGGTGGCGAGCTCGCATTCCGCATGGCTCGTGACCCCGAGCATTTCGCGCAAGGCGTCGAGCCTCCGCGCCTGCTCCGCGGGATCCACGCGGAAGCACGGGAGCACCTGCGCGAGCGCCGCTCGCCGGGAGCGCTCGTCTCCGAGCGGCAGATCGAGCCTCCGCCCCGCGATGTCCCACACGAGCCGTGCGCGGCGGCTGGTGGCGATCGCGTGCGCCATGATGTCCCACCACGGCACGCGACGCTCGTCGATCAGACCGGCGGTCAGATAGAACGTGGCGCGGCCTCCCGCGCGGCGCAGGATCGGCAGCGCGCGCCGCACGTTGTCGGCGTAGCCGTCGTCGAAGCTGAACGCCACCCAGCGCCCCGGCCGTCCCTCCGCCAGCCGCTCGAGACCCTCGGCCACCGTGACGGGGCCGAGCCCCGCGCCGCGCAGCATCGCCACCTGCTCGGCCAGGACGCGCTCGCTCACACCCAGCCGATAGAGCGGGCGCGCGCCGCTCTCGAACACGCGATGGTGTCGCAGGATCGTGAGCCGCGGGCCGCCATCCGATCCATTCACGGGCGGCAGCGCCAGGCTCATCAGCCAGCGCAGCAGGCGGCCGTTCATGCGACCTCCTCGTGCTGGCGGTTCACCACGTCGTTGACCAGCGCGCACACCATCCAGTACGCGCACATGATGTCGAACTCGAAGAAGCGGTCGCCGAACCAGCAGTTGACGATCATCGCGAGCGTGGCGCCGCCCAGGCCGATCGCCAGCTGGCGATCGAAGCGCGTGCGCGCGGCGCGAACTCCGGCGAGCGAGAGCTTCCAGCACCGCCACAGCAGGTAGAGGAAGAGTCCCAACCCGATGATGCCCATCTCGGCCAGCACCCGCAGGAAGGTGTTGTGGGTCGAGTCCTTGGTGTGCATGAGCCCGAGCTTCTGGCCGGTGTCGCGCAGGATGTAGTTGATCCCGTTGAAGCCGACGCCGTCGATCAGGTGCTTCTTGGCGATCTCGACCGTCGTGTTCCAGGTGTCGAGCCGCGCCTGGGCGGAACCCTCGAGCTGGGTATCGTCGGAGTCCTCGACCTGCTGCTCGGTGGCCATGACCCGCTCCTTCACCTGCGCGGGCGCCCACAACGGGCTGGTCGCGATCGCCACCAGCGCGACCACGGTCACGAGCTTGGAGCTGCGCACCGAGACATAGAGGAACCCGAGGGACAGCGCGATCATGGCGCCGCGCGAGATCGTCAGGATCGTCGCGTACGCCCCGCCCACCACCGCCACGAACAGCAGGAGCCGCGGCCAGAACTTGCTCTGTCCCAGCATGAGCGCGGCGGTGATCACGGTCGAGATGTTCAGAAGGCGCCCAGCACGTTGGGCTGGGCCATGGATCCCATCGCCCGCGTCTTCATCCAGTTGCCGAAGAACATGGTGCAGGCCGACTCGCCCACCAGGCCCACCACCACCGCGCCGGCCAGCCACAGGCGATCCTTGCGGCCACGCAACATCATCAGCGTGATGAAACAGGGCGCGAACACCACCGCGCCGCGGAACACCCAGATGGCGGCGCCCGGCGTGTCGTAGATCACTCCGGCGGGAATCGCGGCGCCGCGGACCCACGACAGCACGGTGCCGAGCAGCAGGATCCCGATGGGCATGCCCAGATTGGCGGGCCGTCCGATCTTTTCGCGCGCCAGGATCTTGGAGATCGCCCACAGTCCGAAGACCGATAGCAGCAGACCGTTGAGCGTGTTGAGCCCGGGCACCGGAGCTCAGGCAGCCAGTCGAGAAACGGCACGGCGACCGGGAGCAGCCACAGGCCGAGGTAGGGCTGGAGCACGACGAACAGTCCCGCGGCCATCCCGGCCATGATCTTCACCAGCCGATGCGCGTCCTGATCGAACTTGTAGTCGAGCAGCACGAAGCCGACGACCACCAGCAGGGCCATGGCTCCCGCGAACAGCGCGAGCAGTCCGCCGGAGAGCGAGCGCGCGCCGCGACGCGCGCTCGCGCGTATCTCGCTGCCGATGACCGGCGCGACCGGTCGCGGTTGCGTGCTCATCGGAGCTCCGCCGGGATGCTGGGAGCGAGGGCCGGATCGGTTCGCAGCGTCACTCGTGACAGCTGCAGCGCGCGCCGCGCCAGTCCGCGTGTCACCCAGCGACGCTTCTTGAGCACGTCGAGCCCCCAGGCCGGCATCAGGCCCGCCAGCGCCAGCCCGGCCACGGGAAGGACACGCTCGGGCATCATCCACGCCGCCGGCAGGCGCGACCACAGGTCGCCGCGCCGGCCTTGCCGCAGGGCGCCGAACGCGAGCTTGTACTGGGCGAGCGCCTCGCGGTGGCGCGCGCCGCCGCAGGTGCGGGCTGAGCAAGGGTCGCGCGCCAGGCGCCGGAACAGCTCGACATCTCCCAGCAACCGGCGCTCGGTCTGGCGCGTCAGTCCTCCGGGACGGTGCTGGTAGCGCACCAAGGGTCGGCACGACGCCGCGACCGCCGAGCGGCGCGCGAGGCGGATCCACAGGTCGAGGTCCTCGGCGTGGCTCATGCGCTCGTCGAACCCGCCCAGCGCCTCGAGCAGATCTCGTCGCGTCACCACCGAGGAAGTGAGGACGAAGTTGACCTCCATCAGCTCCGCGACCGGATGGCCGACGTAGCGCTCCGGCACATCGGCGTAGGCGGACCACCACGACGACCATTCCGCACCTTCCAGCGGAATGAAGCGGCCGTCGCTGAAGAACCATCCGGCGGAGCGGCTGGCATCGAGCGTCGCTGCGGCGGTCGCCAGCTTCTCCGGAAACCACACGTCGTCGGCGTCGAGGAAACCGATCCACGGACTGCGCGCCGCGCGCCAACCCGCGTTCCGCGCCGCGGCCGCGCTGCCGAAGGTGCCGCGCACCACGCGCACCTCCGGTCGATCGGCGTAGCGCTCCGCCAGGATCTCGGCGGTGCCGTCGCGCGATCCGTCGTCCACCACCACCACCTCGGCCGCCGTCAGCGTCTGAGCGAGCACCGAGTCCACCGCATCCACCACCATCGGGTACGCGTCACGGGTGGGAATCACCGCCGACAGCTCGAAGCGGTCCGCGGCCGCCGCTGCGGACGACGCTCGCGCGTGGTCGGGGCTCATCGCGATCCGCCCCCGGTTGCCGCGGCGGGCCGCGCCAGACCGAACACCCGCGGCGCCGCATGAGTCCAGCGGGCGCGCTCGCCGGCGCTGAACCCCAGCGCCACGCCGTCATCGCGAATATCAGCCACGGCACCGCGACCGCCACGAACAGCGGTCCCCAGCCCAGCGGCCGCCAGAACGCCCGCAGCGCGAGCGCCGGGATCAGGAACGCCAGACTCACGATCCCGGGGCGCGCCATGCCTTCCCAGAAGTAGCGGCGCAGCGGGAGCCCGAGCGCGCGGGCCGCGTAGACGCCGGTGGCGAAGCCGCCCACGATCGCCAGCGGCACGGCCGTGCCCAGCGCGACGCCGGTGAGACCGAACGGGCGAACCCAGAGGATCGAGAGTCCGAGGTTGAGCAGCGCGTTGAGCAGCGCGAGCACCACCACCACCCGGTGACGGCTCACCCCGAACAGCACCGAAGAGGCCGCGGACTGTGGCAGGGCCACGAGCGTCGGCAGCGCGAGCACGGTGATGAGCGTCGCCGCGGATCGATAGGAGGCGCCGAGCCAGGTGGCGAGCAGACTATCGCCGAACACCATCAACGCGAACAGCACCGGCCAGCAGATCAGCACCGACACCTTGGCGCCGTTCATCAGCATCGCTTGGAGCTTGCCCCGCTCGCCCAGCGTGTCGAGCTCGCTCGCGGTCGGCGACAGCACCCAGGTCGCCGAGTGCACCAGAGTGCGGGCGTTGTCGACGCAGGCCCGCGGCGATCGCGAACGGCGTGACCAATGCGGTGCCGAGGAACGCGGTGATCACCAACGCGTCGGTCTTGAACGCGAGGCTGGTCGCCAGCGCGCCGATGAAGGCGAAGCCGCTGTAACTGGCGATGCGGCGCACGTGGGGACGGTTCACGTACCGCCACGCGTAGCGCGCGTCCGGGATCAGGCGTCGCACCGCGATCAGCGTCATCAGGTACCCGAGCAGGTTGGTGGCGAGCGCCACCCACGCCAGCGCCACCAGCCCGCCGCCCATGCGCAGCGCCACCACGAACGCCAGGGCTCTCACGATCAGCACCACGATGCCGAGCGCGTTGGCGATGTCGTAGCGCTGGAGCCCCGAGAGCGCCGCGGCGAAGACGCTGAACGGGAAGCCCAGCGCCAGCGAGATCCCGGTCAGGATGAGCGTGGCGCGCGCCACGGGAATCTGCTGCGGCGCGAGGTGAAACCACGGGCCGAAGCCGAACGCCATGCCGATCGATCCGGCCGCCACCAGCAGCCCAGCAATGGTGTAGAGCAGCAGCGCGCTGCTGAGCGTGCTCGACAGCGCCTCCCCGTCGCCCGCGGCGCGCTCCCGCGAGACGTAGCGCACCAGGGACGGCCGCAGGCCCTGATCGACGAGCCCGAAGTAGCCGGTGAGCGAGAAGACCGTGATCCACAACCCATAGTCGCGGTCGCCGAGCACGTGGACCACGAGCGGCGTGAGCAGGAAGCTGACCACGCCGTTGCCGAAGAAGCGCGCGTAGTTGCTGACCGCATTGCGCGCCACCCGGATGGTCCGCTGCGCATCCGTGTCCGCGCGCGGGCCCTCCGGTCCCGGCGAGGGCGTGGGCGGAGCGGTGGCTTCCGCCACGTTACCGGTCGACTCCGGTCGCCTCGGTGGTGGTGTAGCCGTAGTACTGGGCCCGGTAGCCATAGTATTGGGGAAGGATCTCTCCGGCGTCATTGATCAGCACGCCCAGCACGTTGTCGCGGGCTTCGCGCTGGACTTTGACGCCGTATTCCGCCGCCTTGCGGATCGTGCTGCCGGCCTTGATCACGTAGAGGACGCCGTCGACCACGCGGCCGATGATCAGCGGATCGGGAACCGCCAGGTTCGGGGCGCAATCGATGATCACGATCGGATAGCGGCGCTTCGCTTCCTGAACGAACCATTCGACGTTCTCGTCCTCGATCAGCTCGGCGGCCGGCTTCTCGCTGCGGCCGGCCGGCAGGAAGTCGAGGTTCGGCAGCACGGTCGAGCGCACAAAGCGCTCGTCGAAATTCCGCTGGCCGAGCATCTGGGCCAGGCCCCAGCTGCTGCTCGGCAGGCCCAGGGCGCGGTGGAGCGCGGGACTCCGCAGGTCGAAGTCCACCAGCAACACCTTCTCGCGCAGTTCGCGCGCCAACGTGATCGCCAGGCACGCGGTGGTCGTGGTCTTGCCCTTCGCCCCGCGTCGCGCTGGTCACCGCCAGCACCCGCGGCTGCCCGCCGGCGCGTGCGCGCAGCTTGAGGTGGGTGCGTCGGAACTCGAGGCCGAGCGGACTCTCGACCTTGAGCCGGTGGAGCAATCCGCGGTCGCGAGTGGCCGTGACGCCCGGCATGAGTCCGGGACCGGAGCGGACCGTGCGGCGCGAGCGCTCGAGCTCCGGAACGCGCGGCACGGCCGCCAGCACCGGCAGACCGAGCAGGCTCTCGACCTCCTCGGCGTTCTTGACCGACTCGTCCTGGTGCTCGACCAGGAGCACGGTGCCCACGCCGATCACCATCCCCACCAGCAGCGACAGGATGATCAGCACCGGACGATTCGGCTTCGACGGCGCCTCGGGACGCGTCGCGGGCTCGAGGACCTCGAAGCGCCCGCTCACCTTGGCGTTCTCGAAGGCCTCGGCGATCTGCGTGATGGTGGTCTGCTGCAGGAACTGGTTGTAGAGCTGACGGTTGTTCTCGACGTCCTGCGTCAGGCGCTGCTGCTCGAGCTCGCGGTCCGGCGTCAGCACCAGGTTGCGCTCGTAAGCCGTCACCTGCCTCGTTCAGCCACGTCCGCCGGCCTTCCACGCCGGCGATGTTCGCCTTCGTGACGCGCAGCGACACGCAGATCCTGCCGGGCGTCATCGGGGAGAGACGGCAGCGCGCGCTCGGCATTGGCCGACAGCTCGGCCTCGAGGTCCGCGTCCTTCCGGGCGATCGCCAGGCGCACGCTCGCCGCCGCGCCCGGGCCCTGCAGCGCGTTCTCGCTCGCCTCGGCGCTGGCGAGTTGGCGCTCGAGCAGACGAATCTGCGCTTCCATCGAGTTCGATTGCGCCGTGGTGATGGCCTGGATGTCGCTTGTCCTGGATCTTGCCCTTGAGCTGCGCCTGGAGATTGGTGGCGCGCTGGCGCAGGTCGTCGGCCTCGATCTGGGCCTGCTCGACCAGCGTCCTGGCGTGCGACACGTTGGCCTCGGTCAACGACGTGGTGACGGTGTTCGAGTTGAGCACGCTGCGACGGGAACGCCTTCGAGCTTGTTCTCGCTCTCGTCCAGCCGGCTCTTCACGTTCTGCTGCTGCTCCACGCTGAACTCCTGGGTGGCGCGCAGCGCCTCGAGCTGCTGGTGCTTGGAGAACGTCACGAACTGGTCGGCCACGCCCGCGGCCAGCTTGCGAGCACGATCGCGATCGAAGTCCTCGACCGTGATCTGGAAGATATTCCCCTTGGACTTCTTGATGTTCGTGCCGTCGCGCAGCGTGTTGATCAGGAAGTGGTCGATCACCTGCTCGTCCGTCATGCCGGGAGGCGCTGCCCGTTCTTGAGCGCCCAGGCCCGCGTGGTCGGATCGTTGCGCACACCCGTGGTGGTGATGACGTTGCTGAGGAACAGGCTGCTCTTGGCCTGCTCCGCATCGCGTCCGCCTGAACGTCGGGAGTCGTGTTGCTGTGGCCGATCTCGTTGAGTCCTCCGGCCAGCTGCTGTGGCCGAGACAGCATCAACGTCACCGAGCTGACGTAGACCGGCTGAGAAGGAAAGCGCCGGCCATGCCGGCGAGCGTCGCGATGGCCCACGGGATGATCAGCAGCATCCGGCGGCGCCAGAGGATGCGCATGGTCTCGCGAACGTCGAGCGTTTGTGCGTTCATTTGTTGTTGTTGTTGTTCTGCTGGGCGAGCTGCTGCAGCACTGATCAGGTTGAGGATGTCGGTCGAGACTCTGAGAACGGACTCGAATCCGCCGAAGGCCGTCGCGAGCTTGCTCCCGGCGCTGGTCGAGACGAACACCACGTCGCCGGGCTTGATGATGGCCGGCTGCAGCACGCCGCGCTCCAGCACGGACTTGAGGTTGATGGTGACGACCGCGCTGGTGCCACGGTCACGGGTGATGACGCGAACGTTCGTGTAATCGCCGCGCTGCGTGACGCCACCGGCTTCCGCCAGGACCGCCCACAGATCCTGCCCCCGCCGATCGGATAGATGCCGGGCCTGGCGACTTCGCCCAGGACGCCCACGCCCTCTCCCGCGATGGCCATACCCTGCCCGAGCCCGGCGGCAGCGGTGATGATGTCGCCGGGCGTGAGCTGGGAAGGCCAGCCGTGTTGCCACCGCGGAGCGCTCTCGGAGAGGTTGGCGTAGACGGTCTCCCCGCCCGCGCCCCGCTTGTGCACCACCTCGACGCGCGACAGATCGGCGCCGGGAAGCGCGCCACCGGCATGGCCGATCACCTCGATGAGGGTCGGAATGCGCTCGAAGCCGTAGCGTCCGGGCTTGCCACGGCGCCCTGCACGTAGACGCTGCGGCTGAAGTATTGGCTCACCGTGACCGTGACCGACGTGGTCTGCCGCAGGTAGGTCGCCAGGCGGTCGGAGATCTTGTCGCCGAGCTGCTTCGTCGAGAATCCCGCCGCCTTGATCAGTCCGACCGGGGGAACCGTGATGTTGCCGTCGGCATCGACCACCGTGGTGCGCTCGAGCTCGGGGTGCAGGTACACCGAGATCGACACCACGTCCTCGACGCCCAGCACGTATTCATCCGCCGTGCTCGTCGCGGGCCAGAACAGCCATGCCACCACGCCCGCCAGAATCCAGGACGATATCCATCCACTCCTCATTGGGTCACTCCTTTGACCGCCGACGGGGAGCGTCGGTCAGTGTTTTCCGGACCTCGGGCCGCCGATTCCGGCGGAGGATTGAGGCGGGGATGACCATTCCTGGGACGTCGCATCACAACACCAAACGACCGACCCAGCGTTCGCACATCGAGCAGCCAGGAACGATTGTCGACGTAGTACAAGTCGTAGTGGGCGCGGCGCACCACTCCATCGACGCCGTCCTCGGTGCAATCCGCCACCTGAGCCAAACCAGTGATACCAGGCATCACCGAGAAGCGCCGCGAGTAGTCGGGCACCACGCTCCTCCACCGCAGAATCAGATCGGCCTTCTCCGGTCCCGGACCGACCAGCGTCATATCGTTGCGGAGCACGTTGAGCAGGAACGGAATGGCGTCCAGGCGCCGGCGACCCACCCAGCGGCTCAGCGGCCCGAGATCGGTGCGAAAGCGCGCGCACGGGAACGGCTGACCCATCAGATCGAGCGTGCGCCGCTCCGCGGCGCGCCGATCGATGGTGGCGCCGCGCACCACCCGGCGTCGTTGCTCCGTGCGTCGCGTGCGTCCGATCCGGGTCTCGCGCACCAGGATGTCGCGCTGCCCAAGCATGCGCGCCTCGGCCCACAGCGCCGCCCACAGCGGCGCCGACACCACCAGCAGGCTCGCCGCCGCCACCGCGTCGCGAGCGCGCGAGGCGAGCCCGCGCCAATCGGTGGCCGGTTCGAGCCGTGCCGGGGACACCGCCGGCAGCTCCACCGGCGGACGCTCGGGCTCGAGCTCGGGGAGGTAAGGAACCAGCTGCGGCTCGAGGTATTCGGGCACCAGGCGATGGAGCGCGCGCCGGATCACGTCGGTGCTGCCGGTGCGCGCCACGGTCTCGAGCGCCGCGATCTCCGCGCGCAGCTCCCGCTCGTCGAGCGCATCGAGATCCCACACCAGGATGCGCTCGTGGCGCGTGATGCGCATGCTCTCGCTGTTGGAATGCAGCTCCTCGTAGAGCTTCTCCCCGGTCTCAGCCCGGTGAACACGATCTCGACATCTTCCCCCTCGCGCATGCCGGCGAGACGGATGAGCTGCCGAGCCAGGTCGATGATGCGCACCGGCTCGCCCATGTCGAGCAGGAAGACCTCGCCACCCTTGCCCATCGCTCCGGCCTGCAGCACCAGGCGCACCGCCTCGGAATGGTCATGAAGTAACGGCGCGCATCGGGATGCGTGACCGTGAGCGGCCCGCCGCGCTCGAGCTGGCGGCGGAACAGGGGATCACCGAGCCCTCGCTCCCGAGCACGTTGCCGAAGCGCACCGCCACGAAGCGCGTGGCGCTGTGCTGCGAGCGGCTCTGCCCGACCATCTCGCACACGCGCTTCGAGCGCGCCCATGACGCTGGTGGGATTGACCGCCTTGTCGGTGGAGATCAGCACGAACTTCTCCACACCGTGGCGATCCGCCGCATCGACCAGCACGCGCGTGCCGAGGATGTTGTTGAACACCGCTTCGCGCGGATTGATCTCGAGCAGCGGGACGTGCTTGTGGGCGGCCGCGTGCAGCACCAGCTCGGGGCGGAAGCGCGCGAACAACGCTTCCATGCCCTCCACGTCCTGGATGTTCCCCACCGTCGGACGGATCAGCAAGTGAGGATGCAGCGAGATCAGTTCATTGTGGACGTAATAGAGCCCGTTCTCGGCGTGATCGAGCAGCACCAGCTCGCTGGGGCTGAACTCCGCCGCCTGTCGCGCGAGCTCCGAGCCGATCGAGCCACCGGCTCCGGTCACCAGCACACGCTTGCCGCGCAGGAAGGCGGCCACTTCCTGGAGATCGAGATGCACCGGCTCGCGCCCCAGCAGATCTTCGATCTGAACGTCGCGGATCTGGGCCAGGGTCGGACGCCCGGCGTTGAGGTCGGACAGGCCGGGCAGCGTCTTGATGCGGACCTGCGCCTCGCCGCAATAGCGTGTGATCTCCCGCACCACCTTGGCCGGCATGGTGGGGTCGGACACGATCACCAGCTCGGCGCGGTGTTCGTGGATGATGCGAGGGAGGTCGGCGATCGTGCCGCGGACCTTCACGCCCTCGATCACCATCCCGGTCAGGCGCTGATCGTCGTCGATGAAGCCAATGGGGGCCAGTCCCTCGGCTCCCGCCGGACGCCGCCGCATCTCGTGGACGATGTGGATGCCCGAAGTGTCGGCGCCCACCACCAGTGTCCGCGTGGCGCGGTTGGGGAGCGGTCCGAGCACCCGGTCCCGAATCAGCCGCCAGGCGAAGCGCACCCCGCCGACCAACAGGAGCTGACCGGCCCAGCTCATGATGACCAGGCTGCGCGGCATCTCGAGGTGCGGCGAGAAGACCATGATGCCCACCATGGCCACAGCGGAGAGCAGCGAGCCCTTGAGAATCTGGAAGAGAGTCACGGTGCTGGCGTAGCGCCACAGGCCCTGATAGAGACCGGCGAGCTGATAGCCGAACAGCGACAGAATGGTGAAGGCCGGAGCGATGTGGAGGTACGAGTTCCAGTAGCGCGCGGGGACGTCGCCTTCGAAGCGCAGGAGCAGGGAGACCAGGCACGACGCGTTGATGAACGCCGCGTACACGACGGTCAGAACGAACAGGCGGGGAGTCTTCTTTAGATTCATCCGTGTGCCCTGGTATCGCGACCGGGCCTGCCGATGAGGCACACGAATGCATCACCGCGGACCGATCTGCCAACGCCGGCAAGGGGGCGCCCATGGGGTCGCGCCAGGGTGAGGCGTTCGCGTCCGACTTTGGTTATTCGGAGAGTACGACCCGCGAGCCTCTTAAGCACGACAACCCTGAGGACCAGGACAGTCCACCCGATCTTTGTCCGGTCCGACCACGACCGGAGGCGCTTTCGTCGCAACTATTCTATGGGGCCGTATAAAGCCAAGTCAAGCGACAGCCCCCTAATATCTTAGCCACGCGTAACGAATTGCAATTTGCCCTGCCGGGAGGGCGCCAGGCACCCCGACCCCGCCAAGTCGTTGCCGATGGGCGCTCCGGACCGAGCGATGGTGCGACCCCATTTCCTGCTCCCCGATGAAGGACCTACACGACGGGGTGGTCTCGCCGGCTCGTCGCGCTTCAGGGAAGCCCCCGCGAGCTCAGCGGCCGGCGGTGAGTTGCTTGCGGCGCTCGGCGTATTTCTCGCGCACCGCTTTCCGCTGGCTCTCGAAATCGACGCGCACCTTGTCCAGCTCGGACTTCTCGCGCTCCGCGAGCGCGGTGAGCTCGCTGTCCTCCTGCTGGTCGATCGCGCGGAGCTCGGGAGATTCCGCGGACTCGATCAGCTGCCTGCGCTGATCGGTGAGCGACTTGAGCTGCGGATCGAACTTCTCCTCACCGACTTGATCTGTGCCTCGAGCGGATCGAGCTGAGCATGATATTCCGCGCGCAGCGCCTTGATGCGCGCGTCGAGGTCATGAATGGACGCGCGCGCGTCATCGGGCAGTCCGGGCTTCGCGGCGCCCGGCGGCAGGGTTTCGACCGGCTTGGCGCCGATCACGAGGATCGCGAGCGCCAGGGTCATGAGCGTGCTTCGCACGAGAGAGTTCATGGCATCCTCCACCGCCTGGGACTGGAACCTCTAAGACTCGCCGGCATGCTAGGTCGACGTGGGACGCGCCTTGTCACGCGGATGCCAGATCCGCAGCCTCGAGTCTCTCGGCGGGGTGCTCCCGCGAGCGCTCCGGAGCGGCGTGCCGCCTAGCTCGAGCCGCCCCGCTCCGCCGCGAGCAGATCGGCCACCGCTCCCCGCAGGTCGTGGTGCGGCTCCCAGCCGAGCGCACGCAACTTCCCGGTGTCGAGCCATTGCTCGGGCAGCGCGGAGCGAATCGCTCCGCGGTCCACGGTGCGCACATCGATCGGTCGCACGCGCGCCGCGTCGAGGAAGTGCTGGACCGCTTCACGGACCGGCGTGGAGCGGCCGGCTGCGACGTTGTACGCCTCGCCGTCAGCGCCCTTCTGCGCCAGCGTCCACAGTGCCGCGGCCACGTCGTCCACGTGGACGAAATCGCGGAGCGGCGAGAGGTCGCCCAGCGTCATGACGGGATCCTGCGACCCGCGCTCGATCGCCACGACCTGCCGCGCCACGGTGCCGCACAGCAGGTGATCGCCCATACCGGGGCCGACTGGATTCGAGATGCGCGCCACCGACGCGCCCGCCGCCGGACGCGTATCGCGCGGCATGCTGCTCCGCCGCGCGCTTGAGTCTCGGCGTAGAGACCCCGCGGCTTGGGGTCGCAGGTCTCGTCGATCGGGTGCTCGCGACTGCCGCCGACGCCGTAGACCGCCGCGGAGCTCGCCAGGACCACGCGCGGCGCGCGCTTCGCCGCGGCGAGTGTACTCGAACAGCCGAGCGGCGGTGCGTTCGTTGTCGCGCCGCAGCTCGTCGTCCGTGCCGATCAGCCGTCCCGCCACGTGGAAGATCACCGCGGGAGCAGAGGCCGCGAGGAGCGCCGGCCAGCCGTCGCCGGCCAGATCGACTTCCGGCTCGCCGCGGCGCGCGAATCTCGGCATAGGGTGCCGCGTGGTGCGGAAGTGGTCGAGCAGGTGGCGTCCGAGGAAGCCGCTGCCGCCGGTGACCAGGAGTCTCATCGCGGCCGGCGACCTCGTCCCGGCGGGACTCGGCGAAGACGTGGTCGCGATACCACTCGAACGTCAGCCGCACGCCTGCTTCGACGGAGTGGACCGGCGGGTAGCCGGTCACCGCGATGGTGCGCGTCATGTCGGGAACGCGGCGCGCGGGAGAGCCCGACGTCACCGGGCCCGGTCGAATGGTGAGCGGCTTTCCCACCGTGCGAATCACGATCTCCGCCATCTCCTGATCGTGATCTCGCGCGGGGCTCCCACGTTGAAGGTGCCGCCGCGACCGGCGTCCGCTCTCGGCGAGACGCCGGATCAGCTCGACCGCGTCGGCGACGTAGCAGAACGCGCGCGTGTGGTCCGGCGAGAACACCTCGAGATCGTCGCCCGGCGCCGCGCGATAGCGCGCTGCAGCAGCTCCGGCACGACGTGTTGCATGCCCATGCGCGGCCCGTAGACGTTGTGCGGCCGCACGATCGTGAACGGCAGGCCCCCGTGATGGCACAAGGCCTCACCGTAGATCTTGGAGAGCGCATAGCTGGTGCGCGGACGGGCCAGGTCTGGGAGCTGCGAGCGCGGCGGTCTCGGGCGTGGGAATCTCGAGCTCGAAATGTTCGAGGGTGCCGGCGTAGACCTCGCTGGTCGAGGCGAACACCAGGCGCTCGAGCCGCCCGAGGGTGCGGGCGAACTCGACGACGCGCAGCAGCATGTCGACGTTGTCGCGCAGCACGGCGAAGGGGCGCCCGGCCACACTGGCCACCCTGATGATCGCCGCCAGGTGCACCACGTGACTGTAGTCGCGCTCCAGGCCTTCGAGGGCGCGCGGGTCGAGCAGATCGGCCGAGAGGCACCGTGCCCCCGGGTCTGCGCGTCAGGGCCTCGAGCGCGCCGTCGCGCGCGCCGCGCGAAAAATTGTCGAGCAGATGCACGTGCCAGCCGTGCTCGAGCAGATGGCGCGCGAGGTGGAGCCCGATGAAGCCGGCCCCGCCCGTGATCAGCGCCTTTTTCACGAGGCGTTCCTCGCCCGATGCTCTCCACCCGACAGCCCAGCGCGAGCAGGCGCTGGCGCTGCTCCGGCGTCAGCACCCGAAGCCGTCGAGCACCAGCGGCCGCGCCGCCCCCAGCCAGTTTCCGAAGTCCAGCTCCCGGTACTCGCGGTGCGGCACCGCCAGCACCACCGCGTCGACTCCCGCGGGAGACGGCAGCGCGGCTGGCACGTCGAGGTCCAGCTCGTCCCAGTGGCGCACCAGCGGATCGTGCACGATCACGTGCGCGCTGCGCTCGCGCGCCGCGCGCACGAATGCCTCGGACGGCGAGTAGCGAGTGTCGCCGACGTCTTGCCGGTAGCTGATCCCGAGCAGCAGCACCGTGCGACTCTCGAGGCCTCCCAGCACCGACTCGACGCGTTCGACGCTCACGACCGGCATGTGTTGGTTGGTGCGCACCGCCAGCGTCGAGAATGGGAACGAAAGTCCGAGATGGAAGAGATCGCGCGCGGCCAGGTCGCCGAACAGCGGGTCCTTGGTCAGGCAGCAGCCGCCCACGCCGAAGCCCGGCGTGCGCATGTTGGAATGGGTCGGCCGCAGCCGGATCGCCTCGACCAGCTCGAACAGATCGACGCCCACCGCCTCGGCAAAGCGCGCCCACTCCTCCATGAAGGCGATGGTGGTGGCGCGGTAGGCGTTCTCGAGCACCTTGCCCAGCTCGGACGCGGTGGTGCTGCCGACGCGCGTGAGCGGGAAGCGGTCGGTGTGGATCACGCTCTTCAGGAAGCGCTCGCGCACGCGGCCGCGGCCGCCGGGGTATGCCCGGCGTAGACCCGCCAGAAGTTGACGATGGAGTCGAGGTACTCGCGGCCTGGCATGACCCGCTCGTACGATGCGCTGATCAGCACGGTGCGTCGGGTGCGAGTCCGCGCGCCGCCAGCGACTGCTCGACGATGGGCGCCACGACTCGCGCGGTCGTCCCGGGCGGCACGGTGGACTCCAGGATCATCAGGGCGCCCGGCGTCATCCACTGCACCAAGGGTCGTGATGCCGCTCCGGAACGGCCCCAGCGCACGCGGGCGGCTCGACGCTCCAGTCGACGTCGAGCGGGATGTCGATCACCACCACGGCGGCGTGTGCAAAGGCCGCCGGGTCCGCGCAGGCGATCAGGTTGCCGGTGGCGCGCGCCTGCTCGACTCGGCAGCGAGTCGCTCGTCCTTGGTCTCGAAGGGGAAGCGCCCGCCGTTGAGAGCGTCGATGCGTTGGCGGCCCGCAGGCGTCGGCAGATCGACGCCGATCACGTCGTAGAGCGGCTGCCCTTCGGGATTGCGGCGGCCTCGCCACAGCCACCGCCATCGCCGCGCCCACGAAACCCAGCCCCTGGACGCACACGATCGGACGCCCCGAGCGCGGCGCGTGCACGCCGGCGAGCTCCGCGATCTCGTCGAGGGTTCTGGCGGTCTGGCTCATCTCGGCTCTCGCATCCCTGGAGATGCGCGCCTGGGCGGAGCGCGATGGAGTTCATCCATGCGGTGGAGTCTAATCCGTGACGGCCCAGGCCAAAGGCGTTACGCCTCAGACCCGGGCCGTCACCCAGAATGCGGGCGCAGCGACTTCGACTTCGCCGCCGCCGGCTTTGTTCACCGAGATCGCGAGTGCCTCGGTGTAGGTGAACGCGACGACGTCGCCGACCTTGACCTTGTCGAGGTTCGCCTTGTTTCGCGGCGTGATCGTGGACTCGTGACCGTCGGAGTCCTTGAGGGCCACGGTGCCCTTGGTCTTGTCGATCGCGGTGATCTCGGCCTTGTACTTGAGCGTCCCGGTCGCCTTGGCCTTGGGCTGCTCGCCCGGCTTGGCCGTGGTCGTCGAGGTCTCGAGATTGGTCGAGAGCGGTCCAGGTCCCTCGACCTCCACGGTGAGCTTCTCCGTGTACGAGATCTTGATCACGTCCTTGGCCATGATCTTGCCGAAGTCCTTCACCTGCGGACCGCACTCGACCGTGACCGTGTCGCCGTCCGGGTTGACGACCTTCACCGTCCGCTTGGTCTTGTTGACCGAGAGCACGGTGGCCTCTCCGGTCACCGTCTCGCTCGCGGTGAAGCGCGGCTTCCCGCTCGAGGTGACGCTCGACTTCGTTTCCGGAGCGGCGAACGCCGCCGGAGCCAATGCCATAACGAGCATGCACGTCCCTACCAGTCTTCGCATCGTCGGTTCTCCTCCACGCCCAAGGGTATCCTGTCCTCTGCTCTGAACCGGGGAAGCTAGCACGGCCCAGTGGAAGCGGCTAGCCACATGAGAGATTCTTGATGCCCGCGGCGCGGGAGCCGATAACCTGATGGCAACCAGAACCTGATCGGGAAGGCCCATGACGTCCATGGAACTCGCTCTCATCGAGCCCGCACCGGCGGGCTCCACGGCAGTGGCGCGAGCGCACCCGTTCCGCGTCGCGATCGCCGTCGCCGTGCTGTGCGCGCTGCTCCTCGAGGTCACTGCCTCGTTCGCCTCCCACCGCAGCCATGGGGCGCCCCACTTCCGCACGTATCCCATTTCCGACCACCGGCCCCGTGAAAGGCCCGCGCTGCTGAGACCGCGGCACAGGAATGTTCGGAGGCGCACTCCTTGCGTTTTTCCTTTTAGCAGGGGGATGCACGGACCACGTGGTCCAGCCATGCGACCTCTGGACCGCATCTGCCGTTGTATCGGGCCGCGTGATGGATTCGTCAGGGGCCGCCATATCGGACGCTGCCGTTGAAATCCAAGTGGCTTTGGCGGGTCAGTGTGACGGAGCCAACGATTGGGCCCACTCGAAGCGAGTCATCACCGACGCCCACGGGGACTACTCGGCCGAAGTTGAACTTGGAAACTCGAGAGGGATCCGGTGCGTCAGGGTTACCGAGACGGGATCTGGCACTTCTGTGCGAGGCCAAGTCGAGTTTGTCGGGGGATGTGACGAGACCAGGCCGCCCGGCCAGCTGAATGCCGATCTCGTGATTCCATAGCGACTGTCCACGATCAACTGGCCCCGGGGCCAGTTACCATGTAGACGTCATGAACGCGGGAGGCTCCCAGAGTGTCGCCCCATGAAGTGGATGCGCTCCTCAAGGCCGCTCGCATCGCTTCAGCTCGAGCCCGCGGCACCAGCGGTGGGACGGTCGAGGCTCTTGCTCCCCTGCCTCTTCTCGATCCTGGCCCAGGCGTCCTTGAGGGTGACCGTGCGGTTGAGGACCGGCGCCCCCGCACGCGAGTCGGTATCCAGAACGAAGTAGCCCACGCGCTCGAACTGAATGGGTTCACCAGGTGAAGCTTCCGCCAGCAGCGGCTCGAGCTTGCATCTCCGAAGCGTTTCGATCGACGCCGGGTTGATTCCCTCCGTGAAGTCGGAGCCTTCCGGTACGTCCTCCGGATCCTCCGGCGTGAACAGAGTGTCGTAGAGTCGGACCTCCGCTTCGATTGCGTGTGCGGCAGAGACCCAATGAATGGTCGCCTTGACCTTGCGGCCGTCCGGCGCATTGCCGCTGCTCGTGGCAGGGTCGTAGGTCGCCCGCACCTCCGTTACTTCGCTGGTCGTCGGGTCTTTGATCATCCCGGTGCAGCGCACGAGATAGGCCCCGCGCAGCCGCACCTCGACGCCCGGGCTCAAGCGAAAGAACTTGGGCGGAGGTGTCTCGCGAAAATCGTCCTGCTCGATCCACAGCTCACGGGAAAGCGGCACGTGACGAGTCCCGGCGGAGGGATCCTCCGGATTGTTGCGGGATCGCGAAGTGCTCGACTTTGCCCTCGGGAAAGTTCTCCAGCACGACCTTGAGGGGCCTCAGGACTGCCATGCGCCGCAACGCGCGACGGTTGAGGTCCTCGCGGACGCAGTGTTCGAGTAACGCCAGCTCGACCCGGTTCTCCCGCCTCGCGACTCCGATCCGCTCCGCGGAAGTCGCGGAGCGCCGCTGCTGGATAGCCTCGCCGCCGCATGCCGCTGATCGTCGGCATGCGCGGGTCGTCCCAGCCTCGCACGTGGCCTTGCTGGACCAGACGCAGCAGCTTGCGCTTGCTCATCAGGGTGTGCGTCATGTCGAGACGCGCGAACTCGTACTGGTGGGGAAGCGGGCGCGGCAAATCGAGCGCCTCGAGCAGCCAATCGTAGAGCGGCCGGTGGGGCACGAACTCGAGCGTGCAGATGCTGTGCGTCACGCCCTCGATGTAGTCAGAGAGCCCGTGCGCGAAGTCAGTACATGGATAGACGCACCAGCGGTCGCCCGTGTTGTGATGTGCGACATGACGGATGCGGTAGAGCACGGGATCGCGCAGCCACACGTTGGGCGAGGCCATGTTGATCCTGGCCCGAAGCGTCCGCGACCCCTCCGGGAACTCCCCGCCGTCATCCGTCGGAAGAGCTCCAGGCTCTCGGCCTCCGCACGTCCGCGATACTGGCTCTCCTGGCCGGCGCGCCCGGCGCGCCGCGCATGCGGTCGACCTCCTCGGGTGTGTGATCGCAGACGTACGCCTTGCCCCTCTCGATCAGCCGCACGGCATAGGCATGCAGCGCGTCGAAGTAGTCCGATGCCCGGAATGCCTCGAGCGCTCCCCGCCGACTGCGCCGCGGTGACAGCCGGAAGATGAAAGTCCTCCTGACCGTTCCGGGTTTCATGACGGGCCGTCGCACCCGCCGGCTTGAGCCCCAGGCAATGATCGGCCCAACCGGCGATCAGCCATTTCACGTCCGCGACGATCGAATCTTCGTACTCGACATCCTCCTTGGCCGGATTGGTGTCGTCCATGCGGAGGTTGCAGGTGCCGCCGAACTGTCGAGCGATCCCGAAGTTCAGGCAGATCGACTTCGCGTGCCCAATGTGCAGATACGCCGTTGGGCTCGGGCGGGAATCGCGTGACGATTCCTCGAACGGCCCCCGATGCCAGATCCGTCTTGACGATTTCGCGGATGAAGTCTTCGCGCTCGGCCGGCGGAGTGTCGGTCTCGTGCCCGGGCATGGTCTCCTCGCCTGAGGCCCGTAGGGTCAGATCGGTGATCGTCGCAAGGATGGCCGCGGGGCGGGAATGTGTCAAAACTCGAAGCCCGGGCCCACTGGCCGCGATCAACGAGGACGGCCACCTCGACACCGTAGAGGAGTGTGCGCTGCCAAGCGTCGGCGCGCTCGCTGCGGCTGGCGAGACGCGCGCGCTCGGGCCAGTTGATCCGTGCGGATCGCTCAAGCGATGGTTATTGAGCGGTGGCGCGGAGACGTTACCTTACGGGTCTCTGCAAGACCGCCGTGGGCTTGATCGGCGCGCTCAGCTCGAGCACGCGAACCTGGACGCGCCGGTTCTGCGCGCGCCCGTCGGTCGACGAGTTGTCAGCGACCGGGCTCTCTTCGCCGAACGAAACCGTGGCGATACGCGACATGGGTACGTTCTGGTGCATCATCATGTAGCGAACGACTTCGTCGGCACGCTCACGGCCGAGCTTGTAGTTGTAGCGCTCGGGACCCGTCGCGTCCGCGTAACCACGCACTTCGAGCGCGTAGTGCGGATGCGTCGTCAGCTCGCTGCCGACCTGATCGAGCATGCTCGTCGCGTCACCGCCGAGCTTGTAGTCGTCGAACCTGAACTGGACCTGATGGGTGGCGATCTCCGTGTACTGGCCGGCGGCGAGTTGCTCCGCCAGCGCATTGGCCTGATCCGCACGAGTGCCGACTTCGTCGACCTTTGTTCCCACCTGATCCACTCTGCCGTTCACTTCGCCTGTCTTCGTGTCGGTGTAGGCCCTCGCGTCCGCAACCTGCTGCCTTACGAAGCCCTTGGTCGCACATCCTGTCAGTCCGACGCACACCAGGGCGAGAACGAGCACCGACCCAGCCACGAAATCCATTCTTCTTACCATTTGCGTTGTCCTCCCGGCGGCACGCGTGCCGCGTCCATGAGCCACTGGCCAGTTGATCGGGACCAGACTCAACGCCTTCGCTCCTTGCGAAGCTGGCTAGGAAATATCGCAATAGCCCACGCTCGGTCCTAGCCCATCAAGAGAGCCCCGAGAAAGTGGTCAAGGCTTGGTAGCAATGGCAGTGCCCACGCGATTGATCACGACACTCGTGTTCGCGCAGGAACTTGCGGGCACAGAAATTCGGCAGGGGGCGAAGTCAATTGTAGAAAGTTTGATTCCCGACTCCACAAGCGCCCCAGAATGGCGCAGCGCTCATCCGCCACTGATGCGGGAAGTGGATTGGGAAAACCGCATCCCCGGTCCACGAAGGAGGAGCGACGCATTGACGTCGATCGTTCCAAAGACTTCGGCCGAAACTTGTCCGCCGCGTGACGTGTCAGGCACCGGCGTCCAGTAGGGTGCAGCTACTTCGCATCTTGCTTCCCGTTTCCACCCCGAATCTCGATGTGACGGATGGCTTCCGGTCCTGCTCGTTTGGGCGGGGAATCGGCGGCAATCATGGACGGGCCGCTTTCACGGCAAGAAAGAACCAAACATGCTGACTGCACAGGACAATGCCACCGTCGTTCGCGCGCTCTACGACGCTTTCAATCGCCGCGATATGGACAAGACCCTCGCGCTCGTGACCGACGATGTGAAGTGGATGAACATCCCGTTCAACAACACCTTCAGCGGTCCCAAGGGCTATCGCGAATACCTCGACAACTGGACCACCGCGATGCCGGACTGCAAGGTCGAGATCACGAACGTGATTGCCGGTGAGGAGTGGTCGGTGGTCGAGTTCATCGGCCGGGGCACACACACCGGGCCGCTGGTTGGCCCCCAGGGCACCATTCTGGCGACGCAGAAGAAGCTCGACTTGAAGTGCTGCGAGGTCCTCCAACTGAAGGACGGTCAGATCACCGAAGGTCGCACCTACTTCGACGCGGCGACCATGCTGCGCCAGTTCGGCCTTCTGCCGCAGATGCCGGCGCCGGGTCACCCGGTCCGCTAGCCGACTCTAGAAGTCGACCGCCGTGGTGCTCTCCAGACCACGGCGGTTTGCGTTGATGGCAGGCCCGTAGGGTGTCCCGACGTCTCGTGCGCTCACCTCGTGCCGCAGCTGTCCCGCACCCAGTCACAGGCGACGGCAAACCCGAGTTCGCAGGCCTTCGAGCGATCGCGGCAGGCGGCCACGATGTCGCCCGAGTCCTTTCGCGACAGGCCACGGTTGTTGTACGCGGCGGTGAACTTTGCCGCCAGCATGATCGAGCTGTCGTGGCTCGCTATGGACGCCTCGAGCCGGCCGAGGTGGCGATATGCGTTCCTCGATCGTAGTAAGCGCTGGCCCTGTCCACCTTCATCATGATTCCGTGGGGGTCCACCGCGACCGTGTGGGCCCAGATGAGGGCGGAATCGTAGTCGGCCACGGCGAGGTCGGGTTTGCCCAGTTTTGAGTGGACGTGGCCACGGTAGTGAAACGCCACACCGAACGAAGAAACGAGCGCGATCGCACGATCGTAATCCGTGAGCGCCTCCTCGTACTCTTCCAGAAGCTCATGCGAAGTAGCGCGGTGAAGCAAGGCGGCGAAGTTCGTCGGGTCCTTGAGAATTGCCTTCGAGTACGCTTCGATCGCGCCCCGGTAGTCATGCCGGTTGAACCGATCGTTGCCCTTCCAGTATTGCGATTCGCCGAAGCCGGCGACCGTCATCAACAGGCCCGCCAGAATGAAAACACCTGCGTGCGCGCCTCATCGAGCCTCCCTGCCCCCAGTGGCAGCGCATCATGCCCCGGAAGCGTTGCGACCCATTGCAAGACCTGCTGTCACCACCGTTGTCAGTACTGTCCACGATCAACTGGCCGCGCGGCCAGTTGCCATGTACACGTCGTGGACTCCGCGGGGCGGAGGGCGGTCCAGCGGTCCGTCGCGCGGCGACATTGGCGCTGCAATCGCTGGACGCTGAGTCACTCGGCTAGGCGAGGAAAGCAACTCGTCACCGGCGCCCTCAGCGAGCACGGATCCAGACCATCTGCTGGCCTCATAGGCGAGCTGGTAGCCCTTCGGAGCGCGGGCACGAACCCGATCCTCACGTGGCTCCGGCAGATGGACTCGCTGAGACATGCCGGGGTCCCTGTATAAGGTTCGGCTCTGTCTCTCGGCAGCATGGGGCCAAGCGTGTCCACCCAAGACCAGTTCTGAAGAAGTAGAGTAGCGCCCCGGTCGCTCGACCCACCCCTCGATCCCGGCACGGTCCGGAGATGAGGTTGACCGTCTCTCGGTGCTCGTCCAGCCGAGCGATTCCCCGCGGAGGAATCCGATGCGCCGTCTCCCGACCATCTTCGCGCTGCCCCTCGTGATGGCGATCTCTTCCCCTCGTTGGCGGCGGAGCCCAGCACAAGTCAGCCCCGGAGGCTCCGGAGCCATTGCCGGAGCGGGCGGATTCCCTGAACGCACCCGGTCCGTGGCGGCTGCAGGGGACGCTCTCGCTCACCGCGACACAGTCCGGTTACAGCGCCAACTGGCATGGGGGCGATCACGGGAGCTGGGTGTGGGTTTCCCGTTTCGATGGAACCGCCGAACGACAGGTGAACCGCCATTTCAATACCCTCACCAACCTGACCCTCGCCTACGGGCAGGCCAGCCGGCAGCAAGCCGATCCTAGCGATCCGTCCCGCCTCGTGTGGGAAGTCCCTGCCGCCACCGACGATCAGATCACGCTCGAGACCGTCGCCCGCTTCGCGCTTGGCTGGTTCACCCAACCGTACGTCGCGTACCGGACCGACACCCAGTTCTTCGACGCGAGCGAGCCCAACGGCAAGCTCCCCTTCAATCCGGTGGGCATGAAGCTGAGCATGGGCCTCGCGAAGGTGCTGGCCGCGCGTGGTGAGCTCGAGGTCATTACCCGCGCCGGGGTCGGTGTGCGACTCGCCGTCGGACGCGCGTTCACCGAGCTACCCCCGAGCCCGTCGACGGAGCGATTCGAGAAGACGGATACCGGGCTCGAGTGGGTCACGATGGCCGTGGTCCCGATGTTCTCGGGCCGTGGACGCTACCACGGACGACTCGGGGTGTTCTTCACACTCACCGACTCGCAGGCCGACGCGCTGCGGCGCTACGACGCGATCGCCGCCAGCGTCGACCCCGCGCACCAGCCGGTCGCCGACTACTGGCGCAGCCCCGACGTGACCCTCGAGAACGTCTTCAGCGCCGGGATCACTCGGTATCTCGGCGTCGAGTTCACGACGCAGTGGATCTACAACAAGCTCTACCCCGACGTCGATGTGGATCCGCGGCTCGAACCCGAAGTCCTGATCCCGCAGGTCGAGGGCAACGTCCATCGTGCGGGCCAGTTCCGGGAGGCGCTCGCGCGGTGACGCTGTCCTATCGGGCGTTTTGATCCGCGGGTCCAGACTACCGCTCGAAGCCAACGGAAGCCGTCCGGTGCCTGAGGAGACGGGAGTGAGAGAAGTTGGTAGCGCTAACCCCTCCCCGTTCGGACACCGTGCTCGCTTGGCTCCGGGCGGTTGATTCGAAGTCCGGAACGGCGCTCGCGGCGGCGTGACGCCTCTCTCCCGCATCTTGGATAAATCCCTCTACACTCCCCGCCATCATCGCCCAGGCCCACGGTGGCCGATAACCGCGTCGTGTCTCGGATTCGTGAAGGAGACGTGGCTCGCGACCGCGGTGTTTGTGGTATCCAGCCTGCTGTACACGGAAGCCGGATCGCATCGCACCAATCACGTATTGGGCAAGCCGCCATCTGCACCGCCGTCCTCCCGGTCCCGGCCGTCTGGTGGTGGTCTGTGACGCGCCAAGGATGGCCACGGGATGAGACCTGCCGCACTCGCGGGCGCGACAGTTGCCTACCTGATTTTCGCGTGGCCTGCCCTGGCCTTTCAATCGGCAGGCAGGCAATGGGGCTGTCTCCTGAGATCAACGTCTGCCTCCCCGGATCTCTCTCTCTCTCAGACCGCTTCGACTTCCTGTCGCCAGTGAACCGTCCAGCCGCACCGGCCGCCGCGGTTGAGCGCTTGCGTGTGAGACCACGAGTCGCGCTACCGAGCGCGGTCCGGGCGGCTGCGTCACACGTTCGCGACGTGAATGGCTCAGGCAGTAAGGTCCACGTCGGAGGAGGACCATGATCCTCGGTGCCATGGGTGACCGCATGCTGCAGGCCGCAGCGGACGACTGGATTGGAGTCTGGGAGTTGCCATGGATGGCGAGCTCCGTAGGTGGCGTCTCCAGTCCGACCGAGATCCGCAACCTGTCTCTGATGGTAATCCGCAAGGCGCTCGACGAGGAACTTCTTGAAGTGGGGGACGTGACCGAAAGTGGATTCCGGCCCTGGGGGTTATCTCCGGATCAGGCGTGCAGCCGGATCGAAAGTGAATGGCGACGATTCCCGAATGGGCCCAAGCTAGGGGACATTTCCTGCTGGTTCAACTTGACGGAAAGAGGGCGTCAGCACCTCGCGACGCGTAACTAAACCGCGAGGCCCGCGGAGCTTTCAAGACCGAGACGGGAGCAGGGATGACCCCCCATCGACCGCTGACGGGCTGGGAACTGCGCCTTCTCCTACGACTGCTCCAACCAACGTTCCCCGGTCGCGACATGCTGCGCCACCAGCTTGAGGACGTTCGCGGCAGCACGATCGATGAGAACGGCAGCCTCGACTTTGTTGTGCGGGACGGCGGCTGTAGCTCGTGTCGAGAAACGGGTCCCGACAGAGGGCGAGGCGACCGATGTCGATGGCACCACGATTCACTACCTCCTCCACGTCGTGGGCGGCAAACTGAAGGAGCTAGAAGTCTACAAGGACGATTCGTCGAGAGTCCTCCAGCATCCGGATCCGGACGAGGTCAGGGTCGTGGTCCTGGGATGAAGCCCTGGCACCAGAGCCGGTGTGGCGCACCGGGCGGAACGTGAGCCGCGCGGCGCGGGTCTTTGAGTAATGGCTTCATGGAAACGTGAAACAGGCGCGATGAATCTCTCATTCGTGGGATTTGAAGTTAGGGAACGCTACGCAAATGACCCGGACCAACCCATCTCTGGATACCCGCTGCGTCCTGGGAACGTAACGATAGACACGCGATCATGTAGGCGTGCTGGCGCTCGCGCGGGGGCTGAGGGCGAGAGGCGATAGAGCGGCCCCTCACGGATCGGCAGGCCACCTTGTCACATGCCGCGCGACTGAACTGCGCGAGCTGACAGGCCCGTTGCGGCACTCGGAGCACAGGAGTCGGTCTCGGTAACTGCTCGCGGAGGCAGGGAGGATCGCCATTCCGGCATCCTCGTCGGTCGAGACCTTTGTCGTTCGACCCGCGACGCGGTCTCAACCACCGCGAGCCGTGTGTCCCTTCTCGTGTCCCTTCTACCACGCCCTTGATTCGTCCGTCACCTTCCGCAGCCGTCCCCTTCGTTCCCCTTAAGCAGAATCGCCTCAACCGGTCGTAACCGACTTAGGCGACTCGTAATTCCTTCGGCCGAAAGTGTCCCGCCGATTGGTAGCGCTACCGGGATTCGAACCCGGGTCTGATGGCTGAGAACCACCTGTCCTGGACCCCTAGACGATAGCGCCACGACGTCGGGCTTTGCGGGAGCGCGGCAATCTAGCAATCGCCTCGGCTCGTGGTCAAGATTCCTGTCCGCGTGCGATGGTCGCGCCGCCTGCAACCGGCGAGCGCGTTGGACACGCCTCCGCGGCCTTGTTATCTAGGCGGTCCCATGCAAGCCGTCCTCCTCGCCGGTGGTCGCGGGACACGCCTCCGTCCCTACACCACGGTGTTTCCCAAGCCGCTCGTCCCGGTCGGCGAGCAGCCGATCTGCGAGATCGTGGTCCGGTCAGCTCGCCGCGGCGGGATTCGACCGCATCGTCTTCACGGTGAGCCATCTCGCCGGGCTGATCGAGGCCTACTTCGGCGATGGCACGCGCTGGGGCGTCAAGATCACCTACGCGCGCGAGGAGACGCCGCTCGGCACCGTGGGTCCGATCGCCATGCTCGATCATTTGGACGAGAACTTTCTGATCATGAACGGCGACGTGCTCACCAACCTCGACTACCGCCATCTGATGAACGAGCACCTCGCGCGCGGCGCGATCGCCACGCTCACCAGTTGCCGCAAGGGAGTGCCGATCTCGCTCGGCGTGGTCGAGGTGTCGCCGGATCATCGGCTGCTGGACTACATCGAGAAGCCGGTCCTCGATTATCAGGCCAGCATGGGCATCTACGCGCTCAGCCGGCGCGTCGTCCAGTTCGTGCCGCGCGGCCAGCGCAGCGGATCTTCCCGATCTCATGCGCTTGCTGATCCAGAAGTCGGAGCCGGTCCAGTGCTACGAGTTCAAGGGCGAGTGGCACGACATCGGGCGCCCCGAGGACTACGAAGAGGCACAAAACCGATTCGCAGATGCGCCGCAGCTGTTCGTGCCGGCGCAGTAGCTGCGGAAGAAAAGTGGCTGCCCGGCAAGGATTCGAACCTCGACTAACTGGTCCAGAGCCAGTCGTGCTACCGTTACACCACCGGGCAGTCTCGAGAAGAGCCGAAGCAATCTAGCAAAGCCGCACGCAGGCCCGGCAACATCATCGGCCCATCGCGGTTCGCCCTTCAAACCTGCGCCTTGCGCGGTCTCCTCCCAGCGCGACGCCGCGTCTTCCAGCCGCTCGACGGTGCGCTCCTTCCCCAGCAGCGCCATCACCTCGAAGATCCCGGGGCTCACCTTGCGACCGGTGAGCGCCACCCGCGCGCATGCCGATCAGCTCGCCGGCCTTGATCCCGAGCTCGGCGGCCAGCGCGCGCGTCTGCACGCTCCAAGCGCCTCGAGATCGAAGTCGGACTCGTTCCGCAGCGCGCTCCGCGAGCCCTCGAAGCCGCGCCGCCACGTCGGGCTTCGCCGTCAGTGTCGGCCACAGCGCCTCTCCGGATCGATCGTCAGCGCCGCATCGAGCGCGAACTCCGCCGTAACGCTCGGCGTCGGCCAGCGTCTTCAGCCGATCACCGATCGCGCGCACCAGCCGCGCCAGCCACTCGTCGCCGCGTGCCTTCGAGCCGATGGCCGCGCGAGCGTAGATAGTCCGACACGCGCCGCACCCGCTCCGCTTCCGGCAGCCGCTTCAGGTGCTGGCCGTTCAGCCATTCGAGCTTCTCGGTGTTGAACACGGCGGGATTCGCGCCCACGCGCTCCAGGCGGAACATCTGCTCCAGCTCTTCCAGCGTGAACAGCTCGCGCTGTCCGTCGTACGACCAGCCGAGCAGAGCGAGGAAGTTCACCAGCGCCTCGGGCATGAATCCGAGCTCGCGGTAGGCCGACACCGACGTGGCGCCGTGGCGCTTCGAGAGCCGCGTGCCGTCGGCGCCCAGGATCATCGGCACGTGCGCGAAGACGGGCGGCGTCCAGCCGCAGCGCCTGGTAGAGCAGGATCTGCCGCGGCGTGTTCGAGATGTGGTCGTCGCCGCGGATCACGTGGGTGATCTCCATGGCGTGATCGTCGACCACGCACGCGAAGTTGTAGGTGGGCAGGCCGTCGGAGCGCAGCAGAACGAAGTCGTCGAGCACTTCGCTGCGGAACGCCACGCGCTCGCGCACCACGTCGTCCCACGCCACCTCTTCCCCGACCTCGCGGCATGGCGAAGCGCAGCGCCTCGAGGCCGGCCCTCGGCCTTGCGCCGCGCTCGATCTTCGGCCGACATCCGGCGGCAACGCCCGTCGTAGCCCGGCGCCTCGCCGCTCTGCGCCGCGGCGGCGCGCTTCGAGCTCCTCGGCGGTGCAGGTGCAGGGATAGGCGCGTCCCGCGGCGATCAGCTGGTCGGCGTGCGCGGCGATAGATCTCACGCCGCTCGGATTGGAGATACGGACCGTAATCGCCGCCGACCTTCGGCCCCTCGTCCCAGGAGAGTCCCAGCCACTCCAGGCTGCTCGAAGATCGCCGCCAGGGATTCGGGCGTGGAGCGCGCCGCGTCGGTGTCCTCGATGCGCAGGATGAACGTGCCGCCCTGCCCGCGCGCGAACAGATAATTGCAGAGGCGGTGCGGGCGCCTCCGACGTGGAGGAAGCCGGTTGGGCTCGGGGCGAAGCGGACGCGGACGCTCATGGCGCCGCACGATACCGTGGCGGCGCCGGCCGCTCAAAGCCGAGCCGCGGCGCAGGATCTCGTCGCGATCGGGCGGCGGAGCCGGTCGCACCACCGAGGCGACCGTGGCGAACAGCACCTCGACGTCGCTCCACCACGAGCGACGCTCAGGTACTCGAGGTAGCCGCGCAGCTTGAACGGCTGGAGCGTCTGAAGGTAGAAGCGCTCGGGATCGGTCTCGCCGTCGGGCATCAGCTTTTCTTCGTCGCGCAACTTGAGTGTCAGGGGATCGGTGATGCCCGGGCGCGCCTCGAGCACCCGTTGCCATTGCGGGTCGGCGAGATCGACGAAGCGCGGCACCTCGGGACGCGGACCCACGAGCGCCATGTCGCCGCGCACCACGTTCCAGAGCTGTGGCAGCTCGTCGAGCTTGCTGCGCCTGAGGCCAGCGACCCACCGCCGTCACTCGCGCGTCGGCCTGCGAGGTCACCGAGGGACCGCCCGCGTCGACGCGCATGGAGCGGAGCTTGTAGAGCGTGAAGGGACGTCCGCCGCGGCCCACGCGCTCCTGCCGGAACCACGCCGGACCGGATGAGCTCGCGACCACGGCAAGCGCCCCGAGCACCAGCAACGGCGAGGCGACGATCAGCCCGAGGGCGGCGAGCGGAAGCTCGACGGCGCGCGGCAGTCCGGAGCGGAGCGGCAGTGGATGAGCCGGCGGGCGCGACGGCTCAGCGAGCATGACGCGCGCACACCCGCCTTCACGGTGCGCACCACGTGCTCCCGCTCGTCGTCGCGCATCCCGGGGAAGATCGGCAGGCTGACGATTCGCTCCCACAACGCGGTGGCGGCTGGCAGGTGCTCGGGGCGCCAGCCGAGATTGCTCCTGGTAGTAGGGATGGAGATGGAGCGGACGCCAGTGGACCGAGCAGAGTTCACCCCCTGCTGCCTGAGCTCGTCGAGCACCTGGTTGCGATCGAGGAGCAGGCGGTCGAGCCGCAGCCGGATCACGAACAGATGCCAGGCGTGCACGCGGTCGCTGCCGTCGGGCGGCAGCTCGAGCTCCTCGACGTCCGCGAGCGCCTCGAGATAGAAGCGGGCGATGGTCTCGCGCTCGGCGCGCAGGACCTCGGCGCGGCGCAGCTGCTCGAGCCCGAGCGCCGCAGCCATGTCGGTGAGGTTGTACCGAAGCCCGGCGCCACGATCCGGTAGTCCCACGGCCCACCCGCGTAGCGCCCCACGCGTCGTGCGAGAGACCGTGCAGCGCCATCAAGCGCATGCGATCGGCGATCGCGTCGTCGTCGGTAACGGCCATGCCTCCTTCGCCGGTGGTGATGGTCTTGTTGGCGTAGAAGCTGAAGCAGCCGATGGTGCCGGTGTTGGCGCCGCAGCGCTGCCACGGTGCATTCGCGTCGAGGCGCCACGCGGCCGGGAAGCTGTGCGCGCTGTCCTCGACCGACCACAGCTCGTGAGCCTTGGCGAAGCGGTTCACCGCGGCCACGTCGACCATCAGGCCGCCGACGTGAACGGGCGTGATGCCGACGAGCTTGGCGTCGCGCGGCAACGACGACGGCAGAGTCCCGCTGCGCAGCGCCTCGATCTTGCAGGCCGCGTCCTGGAGATCGAGGTGCGACGCGACGGGATCGCAGTCGATCAGCACCGGGAGCGCGCCCATGTAGCGGATCACCTCGGCCGTCGCGGCGAAGGTCATGGTCGGCACCAGCACCGCCCGGCCGGGCTCGAGCCTGAGCGCACTCGACGGCGAGATGGAGTGCCGCGGTGCACGAGTTGAGCGCCAGCGCGTGCTCGGCGCCGACTGCCTCCGCGAACTCGGTCTCGAAGCGCTGGACGTTGGGTCCGCTGGTCAGCCATCCCGAGCGCATCACGGCGGCCACTGCGGCCACGTCCTGATCCGTGATGGGCGGGCGGAGTACGGAACCTTGAGCTTCGCTCATGGCGCCTCGAGGGCCCGGCGCCCCTCGCCCCAGCGCCCGGCGAAGCGCAGCAGGCCGGTCAGGAATCCGGCCCCGTAGGAAAGATCGGAGGATCGCGAACACCACCGACAGCCACGGCGCCGATGCCGTCGTCGGCGCGGCGCGCGGTCCAGGCCGAGGCGACCAGGTTCGCGGCGAGGTAAGCCCCACCGACCACCGCCAGGCCGGCACGCCCCCAGGCCGCGAACGGCGCGGCCAGAGCGGAAGCCGCCAGCGCCGCGGTCATGAGCGAGAGGCGCGAACTGCCGGGGCCGCATCTGGAGGGGATGCTTCTGCATCACGCGCACCTTCCAATAGCCGTACTGGAAATACTGCCGCCACAGCGAGCGGAGAGTGGTGCGAGGATAGTAGCGCGAGCGGATCGAAGGATCGAGCAGGATGCGGCCGCCGTGTTCACGGATCCGATAGCTCAGCTCGTCGTCCTGGTTGCGCACCATCTCCTCGTCGAAGCGCCCGACCCGCTCGAACACCTCGCGCCGCCACCCGCCCATGTACACGGTATCGACCCGCATTCCTCCCGCGCGGAATAGTGGAATCTCGCGCCCCCCACGCCGAAGGGCGACGAGGTGGCGAGCGCCACCGCGCGTCCGAACGCCGACTCCGGACACGGGGTCCATCCGGCCGCCCACACACTCGGCGTCCGGTGCGTGCGAGCGCCTCGACCGTGCGTCGCACGTAGTCGCTCTCGACGATGGTGTGCCCGTCGATCCGCACGATCACCTCTGCCGCGCGCGAAGCGCGATGCAGGCGTTCATGCCGGTCGGGACGATCCGTCCCGGATTGTCGACGACCGCGACCCGCACTGCGGCGTGCGCCGGCCCAGATCGATCACGCGCTCCCGCGTCGCGTCGGTGGAGCGCCCGTCGGCGACCAGCACCTCGAGCTTCTCCGCCGGGTAATCCTGGGCGGTCACCGCGCCGAGGCTCCGCTCGATGAACGAGGACTCGTTGCGGATCGGCATGATCACGCGTGACCGAAAGCGCCACGCCTCCGGTCCCCAGAGCCCCGCCGGGACTGCTCATCGCGCGGGCGCGCGGCCGATTCGCAGCGGATCCAGGGCCGAAGTGCGGGTGGACGGCGCCATGGGATCCGGAACGCTCGACCCAGAGCCACGGCAGCTCGGCGATCGGGATGGCCACGTGCTCCTCGACCAGCCGCTGACCCACCCATGCGCGGTCGAGCGGCTGAGGGTTCGCGGTCGGGAGGATCCAGCGGTCGAACTCCCGCGTCCTCCACCCGGTGCGGAACGTGCCCACGGCGGGCCCGCGCAGGGGCATGACCAGCGGCGCGAGCTCCGCCTCGGGCGCGTCGATCGGCGCCTGCGCCGTCGGCGAGCGTAATCTGCGGTCCACTCGCCTTGAGCGCCTCGACGGTCGCCGCCGACTGGACGAGCGGCCGCAGCTCCACGTCGAGCGCCAGCTCGGCCCATGCGGACTGGAGCGTGCGCGCCATGCGCCGACCCGCGCCATCTTGCGAGTAGGACATCACCACGTGGAGCGAGCGCCCGAAGTGCCCGCGCTCGAGCCACTCCCGCACGGCGTCGGGGTCGTGCGCGGGGAAGTCGAGCGGACCGCCTCCGCGCAGCCACTCGCGCAGGTCCATGCCGCTCGCGCCGAGCTGCGCCACCAGCTCGGTGCGGTTGAGACTGTAGGCGAGCGCGTGCCGCGCACTCGACCTTCGTGGTCGGCGGCACGTCGGCGCGCATCACCAGCCACAGCCGGCGCGGCGGTCGCGCGGGCTCCGCGCGCGACACGTATCCGTTGGGCAACGGCTGGTCGAGCAGGTCGGGCGGCAGCGGCCACGAGAGGTCCGGACCACCCTGGCGCATGAGGCCACGGAGCCGCGCCGCCGTTCGCTACGAAGCGCACGCGCAGGGTGTCAGGCCCGCCGGCCGACGCCGAGGCGCGGCGGGCGAGGGTGAGTCCCGCTGGCGCAGCTCGAGGCCACGATGTAATCCCCGATCCCGTCGCGCCAGCCGGGCCGCTACCGGGCCGCCACGGAGCGCTCGCGCCGGGCACGGCCAGGGCGCGGAGCAGCGTGGTGTCGGGGGTGCGAGAGTCTCAGCACCAGCGTGTGGTCATCGGGCGTGTCGATCCCGACCGGAGGCAGCGGCCGTCCCGGGCGCACCTTGTCGAGATCCGCTCACCGCGCGCAGCAACCAGGCATAGGTGGCGTGATCGAGGTCGGTTCATCCCGCTCTCGATCGCCTGCCGGAAAGGCGCTGCTCCCGCAGCGCGTGCCGTCGGCGAACGCGAGGTCGTTCCTCAACTGGAAGGTGTAGGTGCGGCGATCCGAGGAGATCGACCAGCGCTCGGCGGCAGCCGGGACGATCGTCCCGCTCGAGTCCTCCGCCACCAGGCCGCGCGAGCAGGCGCTCGATCGCCCAGCACACCGGATCGGGCGGACCCTGAGGATCGAACGGAGGCAGGGCCTGACCCACCATCCAGGTGGCGACCACCCGGCTCGCGCTCTCGACTCACGCGTCCACAGGCGAAGAGCGTCAGAAGAGGCGACGCCGAGGACGACTCGACATCCCGCTCGCGCGCTCCATCCGCTTCCGTGCCGACGCGTCACGGGCGCAGTCTAGAGACGGCGTCTCAGGGCGGCAAGGACCGCGCGACCGCGGCTCTCGACCGACGTCCGATCGCGTGTTAGCGTGCGCCCATGAGCGACACGCTGCGCGCCCGAATCGCGCGCGTCCAGGAAGCGCTGCGCGCCGACGGCGCCGACTTCCTCCTGATCCCGCCGTCGGCCGACTTCCGCTGGCTCACCGGAGCCACGGCGCGCTCGACCGAGCGGCTTTTGCTGCTGGTCGTCCCGCGCGACGGCGATCCATTCGTGCTGGTGCCGCAGCTCGAAGCGAGGCGCTCGGTCACGAATGCCCTGGCTCGCGCGCGCCGCCTGGGCGGACCACGAGAACGCCTTCGCGCGGCTGGCGGAGCGGATCGCGCTCGACCGGCATCCGACCCTGCGGCTCGGCGAGGGCCTGCGTGTGACGCCGCTGCTCGAGCTGGCCTCGCGCGCCGAGTGCCGTCCGGCAGCGCCGCTGATCGGACCGATGCGCGCCACCAAGGACGCCGAGGAGCTCGCTCATCTCGCCGAGGCCGGCCGTCACGCCGACCAGATCGTGATGGAGGCCGCGGAGCGTATGCGTCCCGGCATGACCGAGCTCGAGCTCGCGCGCTTCGTGCTGCAGCGCTTCGAGGAGCTGGGTGACACCGAGCCGTGGGTGATCGTCGCATCGGGCCCTAACAGTGCGCTCCCGCACCACGCCTGACCTCGCGACGTCGCCTCGCGGAGGACGACGTGGTCGTGCTCGACCTCGGCGCCTACACGCAGGGCTATGGCTCCGACATCACCCGCACCTTCTGGCTGGGTGCTCCCGCCCGAGGAGGCGGAGCGCGTCTACGCCGTCGTGGACGAGGCGCGCCGCGCCGGCATCGCCGCCGCGCGTCCGGGAGTGCCGTGCGAGAGCGTGGATCGCGCCGCGCGCGCCGTGATCGAGCAGGCCGGCTATGGCGCCGCGTTCCTGCACCGCACCGGACACGGCGTGGGCCTCGAGATCCACGAGCCGCCCTACATGGTCGGCGGCAACGCCACGCCGCTCGCAACCGGCAACGTGCACAGTGTCGAGCCTGGCATCTACCTCGCCGGACGATTCGGGGTGCGCCTCGAGGATCTCGTGGCGATCGAGGCGGGCGGCGCGCGGCGCCTCAACGACGCGCCGTTCGCCCCGCGTGCCCCAGCGGGTCCGCGGATGACGGTCGAGACCCGTGCCGTTGCGCACGGGAGCGAGGCCATCCTCGAGGACCTCAACCAACGCCAGCGCGAGGCGGTGACGCACGGCGAAGGTCCGCTGCTCATCGTCGCCGGCGCGGGCACCGGCAAGACCCAGGTCATCACCCGGCGCATCGCCTGGCTGATCGCCGAGAAGCGCGCACGTCCCGACGAGATCCTGGCGCTCACCTTCACCGAGAAGGCCGCGGCGGAGATGGAGTCACGGGTCGACGATGCTGGTGCCCTACGGTTATACCGACGCCACCATCGCCACGTTCCACGCGTTCGGCGACCGCCTGGTGCGGAGCTTCGGCATCGAGCTGGGCATCACCACCCGCCCGCGCGCGTCTGCACGGAAGCCGAAGTGCGCGTCTTCCTTCGCGAACACCTCTTCGATCTCGGCCTCCAGCGCTTCGCTCCCTTAGGTCAGCCCGACCGCCACCTCGCGGCGCTCGTGAAGCTCTTCAGCCGCGCGCGCGACGAGGACGTGTCACCGGAGGAATACCTCGCCTACGCCGAGCGGCTGTCCCGCGAGGCCCAGGACTGACGCGCAGCGGGACGAGGCCACTTCGGAGCTCGAGAAGGCGAACGCCTACGCCCGCTACCGCGATCTCATGCTGGCGCACGATCGCCTCGACTTCGGGGATCAGGTGGGTCTGGCGCTGCGCATTCTGCGCGAGCGCGCGCACGTGCTGCGCCAGCTGCGCGACCAATATCGTTTCATCCTGGTGGACGAGTTCCAGGACACCAACCACGCGCAGTTCGAGATGGTGCGGCTCCTGGCGGGCGAGCGCCGCAACCTCACGGTCGTGGGTGACGACGACCAGAGCATCTACCGCTTCCGCGGCGCCAAGATGGCGAACCTGCTCGCCTTTCTCGACACCTTCGCCGAGGCGCGCACGGTGGTCCTCACCGACAACTACCGCTCGCGCCAGAACCTCCTCGACGCCGCGTACCGGCTGATCCAGCAGAACAACCCCGATCGCCTGGAGGCCAGGCTCCAGGAGCGCGGCGGCGACGGGCGCTTCGACAAGCGGCTCCAGGCCACGATCCCGGGCGACGGCGTGATCGAGCACCGCGAGTTCCACACGGCGAGCGACGAAGCCGACTTCGTGGCGGGGACGATCGCCGCCGAGATCGCCGCGGGACGCCGCAAGCCCGGCGACTTCGCGATCCTGGCGCGCACTCACCGTCATTTGATCCCGGCGCTCAACGCGATCGAGGCGGCCGGGATTCCCTTTCAGCAGAGCGCGCAGTCGCGGCTCTACTCGCGCGACGAGGTGCGTCTGTGCCTGGCGATCTTGCGCGCGGTGGCCGACCCCGACGACAGCGCCGCGGTGTTCCAGCTCCTCGCCTCGCCGCTGCTCGCCGCCGACGACACCGATCTGGAGCGGCTCTCGAGTCTCGCGTACCGGCGCAACCAGAGCCTGCGCCAGGTCCTCCAGCGCCTCGAGGCCGAGCCGCTGCTCCACGAGCTGCACGATTCGACGCGCGAGGCCGCGGGCCGCTACCTCGACCTCGTGCGCAAGCTCTCCCATCTGGCGACGCGCCGGCCCACCACCGACGTGCTCTATGCGTTCGTGCACGAGAGCGGCTTCCTCGCCCAGCTCACCGCCGAGGACACGCCCGCGGCCGAGGAGAAGGTGCGCAACCTCGGCAAGTTCTTCAACATCGCCAAGCGCATCGGCGAGTCGCTCGACGAGAACCGCGTGCACTCGTTCGTGCGTTACCTCGACCTGCTCATCGAGGCCGGCGACGACCCCGCGGCCGCCGAGGTCGACGTCGAGCTGAACGCCGTGCAGGTCATCACCGCGCACAACGCGAAGGGCCTCGAGTTCCCGGTGGTGTTCATGATCAGTCTGGCCGAGAACCGCTTCCCGACCCGCGATCGTGGCGAGGAGCTGCCGTTCCCCGCCGCTCTGGTCAAGGAGCCCCCGACGCGGCAGGACCCGCATCTCGAGGAGGAGCGCCGGCTGTTCTACGTGGGCATGACGCGGGCGCGCGAGGAGCTCTACCTGACCTGGGCGATCAACTACGGCACCAAGATGCCATGGAAGATGAGCAAGTTCGTGGCGGAGGCGCTCGACGTCCGCGCGGCGAAGCGTGTCCGCCAGCCGGTGGACGCGCGAGAGAGCATCGAGCGCCACGCGCCCGCGCCGGTGGCGCCTGCGGCGACGCGCCCGCCGATCGCGGACAATGATCTGCTCGAGCTGTCGAGCGCACGCATCGACGACTACCTCGCCTGTCCGCTCAAGTACCGTTACGCGCACGAGGTCCATGTGCCGCTCGCCAGCGACCCGCGCTTCATGTACGGGACCGCGATCCACAACGCGATCCTCGCCTACTACCAGCACCGCCTGCGCGGCTATCCGATCTCGGCCGACGATCTGGTCCAGGTGCTCGAGCGCTCGTGGTCGAGTGACGGGTTCCTGTCGCGCGATCACGAGGAGCGGCGTCTGGCGCAGGGACGCGATACGCTCCGACAATTCGTGGAGCGCGAGGAGCGCACCCGCGTGCTGCCGCTCCAGGTGGAGCAGACCTTCAAGTTCCGGCAGGGCATGAACGTGGTGAGCGGACGCTGGGACCGCATCGACGAGCGCGACGGCGGCATCGTGGTGGTCGACTTCAAGACCTCCGGATGTCGAGGAGGAGAAGCCGGCCATGCAGCGCACCATGGAGAGTCTCGACGGCGGGCAGCTCGGCCTCTACGCGCTCGCCTACCACGAGACCCGCCAGGTCATGCCGGCGCGCGTGGAGCTGCAGCTTCGTCGACAGCGGCGCGATCGGTCGCGCGGCGGTGAGCACCGCACATCTCGACAAGGCGCGCGAGCGCGTCGCTGAGGCGGCGTCCGGCATCCGCGCCGCGCGCTTCGGTCCCAAGCCCGACTACAACACCTGCCGCAACTGTCCGTACGGCTCGACCCTCTGTCCGCACAGCGCCGCGCGCGCCTCACGCTGATCGGCATGGATGCCGGAGCCCTGCGCGACGCCGCGGTCGAGATGGCGCGCGCCGCCGGCGCGATCCTGCTCGAGGGCTACGGTCGACTCCATGCTCCCGAGCGCAAGGGCCGCATCGATCTCGTCACCGAGTACGACCGCCGCTCCGAGGCCTTCCTGCTCGCCGAGATCGGGCGGCGCTTCCCGGATCACGCCGTGCTCGCCGAGGAATCGGGCGCCCACGAGGGCGCGGCGGTGCGCTGGCTCGTCGATCCGCTCGACGGCACCACCAACTTCGCGCACAACTATCCGTTCTTCGCGGTGTCGATCGCCGCGGAAGCCGCGGGGCGCCCTGGCCGCGGGCGTGGTCTTCGATCCGGTGCGCGACGAGCTGTTCGCCGCGTCCGCCGGCCAGGGCGCCACGCTGAACGGCACGCCCATCCACGTGTCGGCCATCGAGCGGGTGCAGGATGCGCTGCTCGTGACCGGCTTCCCTTACGACGTGCGCGAGCGGCCGGAGCCCCTACCTCGACCACTTCCGCGCCTTCCTCACCCGCGCGCAGGGCGTGCGCCGGGACGGCTCGGCCGCGCTCAACCTCTGCTACCTGGCGATGGGCCGCTTCGACGGCTTCTGGGAGTGGAAGCTCGCGCCCTGGGACATGGCGGCCGGCGTCCTGATCCTGCGCGAATCCGGCGGCCTCGTGACGCGCTTCGACGGAGCACCGTTCCGGCTCGATGGTCATGAGATCCTCGCCACGAATGGTCTCCTTCACGATCAGATGCAGGGGCTGCTGGAAGGCGTCTAGACTACGGCGACGTGGGCGTGATTCGAGCTCGCACATCGGCGCCGCCACGCCGTTTCTCCGAGATTGTCTTGACCGCCTTCGCGCTTCGAGCCGAGCGCGCCTCATTGAGGCGTGCGGGGGACTCGCGGAGAGCACGGCAGACGCCCGCAGTAGCGCTCGAACCTGGGTCGGCCGCCGAAATTCTGTCTCGCCGCCGTTCGCGGGCTCTGCGAAGCGGACAGAGCGCTCGAGATCCGCGTGATACAAGAGAGGCGTCGCCCTCGACACTCGCCCCCGTCGAGGTTTTTCGTGAGCTCCTACTCCCTCACCCATCTCAGCGATGGAATGCTGTTGCGCGATCTCGCTGCGCTGGTCGCTCGCGATCGCAGGATCACTGCCGCGCTGTTGGCGCATCTGGCGGAGGTCGATGCTCGAAAGCTGTACCTGCCGGCTGGGTATCCTTCGATGCACGCGTACTGCGTCCGGGGAGCTGCGCCTGTCCGAGGATGCGGCGAACAAGCGGATTCGGGTGGCCCGGAAGGCGCGGGAGATCCCGGCGCTGTTCGCCGCGATCGCTGAGGGCCGGCTCCATCTCAGCGGTGCCACCCTCCTCGCCACTCACTTGACCGTGGAGAACGCCAACGAGTTGATGATGGCCGCCGAGGGACGGAGCAAGTCCGACATCGAAGCGATGCTCGCCGTGCGCTTCCCGCGCTCGGAGACGCTACCGATGGTGGAGACGGTCCCTGCATCAGGCGTGGGCGATCGGCCCGGTGTCGAAGCCACCGCGGCCGCCAACACCGCGGCCCCAGTCCCCGTGTCAGGGAATGAACTGGCCCCGGGGCCAGTTCGAGCGCCTATCAAGACAACGAGGGCCGAGCCGATCGCCCGCGAGCGCTACGAGATCCGAGTCAGCGTCGGCCAAGCCACCTACCAGAAGCTGCGCCATGCTCAGGCGCTTCTCAGCCACAGGATCCCGAGCGGTGATCTCGCGGCGGTTCTCGACCGCGTGCTCGATCTTGCGATCGAGAGGTTGGAGAAGCGGAAGTTCGGTGCTCGCTCCGGCCACCCGTCGATCAAGCGATCGACCAATCCGCAGCATTTTCCGGCCCAGGTCAAGCACGCCGTCTGGAAGCGGGATGGTGGTCAGTGCACCTTTGTCAGCGAGAGCGGGCATCGCTGCGCGGCACCGCAACCGCTGGGATCCGACCACGTCGTTCCGGTGGCTCGCGGCGGCCGGTCGACCGTGGAGAACCTTCGTCTTCGGTGCCGGGCCCACAACCAGTACGAAGCCGAACGTGCATTTGGAGTCGAGTTCATGCGCGGCAAGCGCGGCGAAGCACGCCAGGCTGCGGCGCGGAAGAAGGCCCTTACACAGGCCAGGGCGAGAGCCGAGGAGATCATTCCTGGCCTCCGGCACTTGGGTTTCACAGCCGATGAGGCACGCCAAGCGGCCGCGTTCTGCGAAGGGTTGCCTGGGGCTTCGCTCGAGGAGCGCTTTCGTTCTGCGTTGTCCTACCTGAGGCCAAGGAAGTCGGCCTACGCGTTCGCCGCCTCCGCGTCAGGCTGATCGATGGGAACATGTCCTGCAGAGACGGCTGCCTCTCCTTCACGGGTGGCGGCCAGACGTTCCATGCGTGCCTATGACGCTCCTCTTGTTGGCCTGGAAAAGGTTCTCTTTGCCCACATGGCACAGCCAACGGCCAAGAGGAATAGGTAGGCGACGAGATAAAGGCACTCCAGCAAGATGCCAATAATGAAGAGCGGACCTGGCTTATCGGGCAACGCTGGGAGCGTGTTGCGGGACGTCTTATACGCGTACCAAGTGACTTCGCAGACCACTCGTATTACGAGCGCCGTACCAAAAGCTGCCGCCGTCCATTGCCACATACGTGGTTCAGCCTGCACTCGGCGGGTGACGTGATGGTATAGCAGTGCGCCATCCTATCATAGAAGGCAGCGCGATGTATAAGACGCGTTCAACGAAGAGGGATTCAGAAGCGCCCTTGCTCGTGACGTGCGCTAGCACGATTGGCCAGTACGCTGCTACGGCGATCGTGTATGCAACTACGAGGATGAGGGCAACAACATCTGCCTTGTTCTTGACGAGAGCGATTTGCGGCATGGGACGAGCGCCTAGGCCGCCTCGCGGCCTCCGAGCTTGAGTCGCGCGCGGATCTTCCCCACCAGCTCCTTCAAGTCGTAGGGCTTGCGGATGAAGTCGTCCGCACCCATCTCGAGGGCCAGGCGGCGATCCTGCTCGCCGGGACGCGCGCTGAGGATGAAGATCGGCAGGTTCTTGTAGCGCGAGTCGAACTTGAGACTGCGGCACACCTGATACCCGTCCATCTTCGGCAGCATCAGGTCGAGGACGATCAGGTCCGGCTTTTGCGCGTGCGCGCACTCCAGGCCGGCGGCGCCGTCGGCGGCCTCGAGCACCTCGGAAGCCTTCCATCTGAAGCCCCATGCGCAGCACGGCGATGAGATCCGGCTCATCGTCCACCACGAGGATTCGGGCTTTGGGAGGGGGTGTCTCGGACATGATCCTTCCTCGCGAGTAGCGGTTCCTACCTACGCCGTTATCGGCGCTTCGAAAACCGGCGAGGGTTCGATCGGCGCCTGGTCGTGCATCTTGCACGATCAGCTCCCGCCGTCGCTGACCTTGGTGAATTCGACGGAGCGGCGCATCTCGACGTCGCCGTTCAGATCGCGGACGCGGATGTCGAGCCGGTAGTCCCCGGCGGCAGCGGCTGCACCGGGACGCTCACGAACTGCCGGCGGATGTCACCCAGCTGCTGCTCCTGCCGCTGTGCGGAGATGTCGGGCAACGCCGGCCGCGGCGAGATCAGCCGCTGGATCCAGATCCGGGGATCGGCGTGCGCCGAGCGCACCGTGTACTCGAATTCCATGTGCGAGCGTTGCTGATCGTCGAGCTTCAGGTGATAGACCTCGAAGTACGCGGTGAGCGGCTCGCCGGGCCGCACCAGCCGTCCGGGGCGCGCCGAGAACCGGACCGTGGGCGTGCCTTCGGGCGTCGTGGCTCACATCTCCGGTCCCGCACGAGACCACCACGTCGCTCATGTCGAGGCGGGCCGCCGGCGCCGGCAGGTCCATGGTGAGCCGGGTCGTCCCGCGCCGGCCGTGCGTGCCGCGCAGCGAGAACCCCACCAGGTAGTGACCGGGCGGGAGGCCGGTCGCGAACTCGGCGGCGCGCAGCTCCCCGGGCTCGCACGACGAGGCGGAGAGCGGGCGCTTGATCCGCGCCACTTCGGAGTCCGTCGAGTCGAGCACCACCCATTCGCCCCACAGCGAATCGCTCGGGACGCCCGGCGTCTCGAGCCAGCCGTGGAGGCGCGGCCCGTCCGCGCCCTCGTAGCGGGCCACCGTGATCGCCATCGGCACGCGCCGCGTTCCCGGGGGCAGGACCGGAAATACGCCGCGTCCGCCCGCGGTGGCCATCGATTCCTCCTGCGAGGCGAGCTTGTCGGGATCCGGCGCGGGATCGGTGCTCTGCACCAGCGAGATCGGCGGCAGGTAGTACTCGGAGAGCAGGCGATCCTGCATCGGCACCACCATGCCGAGGCTGGGGTAGGTCCAGCACCAGCACGTTCATCGGGAACACGCCGTAGTAGCCCAGCGACGACCGCAGGAGCACGCTGAGTGGGTTGTACTCGACGATCTCGGGCGGCCCGTAGCGCACGAACACCTCGCCACGCTGGTCCCATTCCTGGCGGTGCGCGTTGAAGTACAGGAAGTAGGCCTGCGTCACTCGCGCCCAGTACTCGAGCTGCGCCTCGTTCTCGGGCGTGAGAGATCGGGGTCGTTCTCCTTCCAGAAATGCGCGACGAAGGCTCCCTGCTCTTCGAGCGGCAGACGTCGCATCGTCGCGGTGTCCTCCTCGCTCGCCACCGGGGCGATGTCGAGGAAGCGCTCGCGCGCCACCTGCGACAGGCGGGGAATCGCGCCGCGGAAAGCGCTGTCGGCGCGCTCCACCTGGCCGAGTCGGTACGCGAGCATCCCGATGGCGAGCTGCGCCTCCGGATGGTCGGGATTGAGGCCACGGCGTGCTCCGCGGCGACCATGGCCTCGCGCAGGCGATGCTGCTCGACCAGCATCGGCACGAGCTGCATCCACACGTCGGTCCGTCCGGGCGCGAGTTTCGCGGCGGCCTCGAACTCGCGGATCGCCACCGCCAGCGAGCCGCGCTCCCAGTACTTGAGATAGTCGCGGCGCCAGGCGAGCCCTGGCCCAGGTGGGCCTCGGCGAGGCTGCCGTCGATCTGGGAGGCGCGCTCGAAGTGATGGCGCGCCTGCCCGAGGAACCCCATGCGGAGGTAAGAGGTGGGCCAGCTCGAGCTGATAGCGCGCGTGTCCGGCTCGAGCAGCACGGCGCGCTCGAGCGCTCGGCTGGCCTCGCGGCGGCCCTCGAAGCTGTCCAGCTTCTCCATGCGGAGCCCGCGCTGGTACAGCGTGGCCGCCTCGCGCGCATGCTGAGTCGCCTTCGAGGCGGCCGCGGCGGAAGCCAGGAACGAGACCAGGGCGATGGCCAGGCCGAGAATCGCGGCATGGTGGCGATGCGTCACGACCGCGAGTATATCGGCCGGCCGCGCGGTTGGCGTCAACGATCCATCGAGCGCGGCCAGGTCCGGCCGGGCGGCTTGACGGAAGCCCCCGGCTTCGACACCATGTACGATGCTTGAAGGTTTGCTCAATCGTTCCCTTGGCCCCACTCCCCATGAACCGAACCACACGATCGATCCCCGCGCCCGACGCGCGCGTCCAGCTCCGACGCGGCAGCGCCGCGACGACGCTCGCGACGTCGAGCAGCTGGCGCGGAACTTCCGCGCCCTCGGCGACCCGACGCGGAGCCGCATGGTGCTGGCGCTCTGCGGTGGCGAGCGGTGCGTGAGCGAACTGGCGGATGTGGTCGGCCTCTCGCTCTCGGCCACCTCGCACCAGCTCGGATCCTCCGCGATCTCGACCTGGTGCGCGTGCGGAAGGCGGGGCGACAACAGTTCTACGCGCTGAACGAGCCGGCCTTCGGGTTCTGCTCGCCGCGCTCTTGCCAGGCCTGGCGCTCGCTCGTGCCGCCCGACGGCCCGAGCCGAGGCTGAGAGGAGAGTCGACGGAATGTTCGAAGCCCTGGTCGTGACCCTGCGCGAGGGATCGAGGGCGCGCTGGTGCTCGCCATCGCGCTCGCCTTCCCTCGAGCGGCAGGGGCGCTCGGCGCTGCGCTGGCGCGCTGTTCGCCGGCACCTTCGTGGCGATCGCCGCGTCCGCGGCACTGGCTGCCTGGCTCACCCGCATCTCCTACAACCAGGAGCTGACCGAAGGGATCGCCATGCTGGTCGGCGCGGTGCTGGTGCTGAGCCTGGCGATCTGGATGTGGCGTGCGGCGCCTCACCTCAAACACGAGGTCGAGGGCGGTATCGCGCGCGCCGCGGCCGCGCCGCGTGGCGCGTTCGCGGTGTTCCTGTTCGCTTTCGGCATGGTCGTGCGCGAAGGCGTCGAGACCGCGATCTTCCTGTCGGCCGCCTCTTTCAACAGCGCAGGGCTCGCCCTCTGGCTAGGCGCCGCCATCGGTCTGCTGCTCGCGGTGGTGTTCGGCGTGCTGTTCGTGCGCGGGAGCCTGCGGGTTCCGCTCAAGCCGTTCTTCTCGTTCACCACGGCGCTCTTGATCCTGATCTCGCTCCAGCTCCTGGTCGGCGGACTCCACGAGCTGTCCGAGGCCGAGGTGCTGCCGGCGAGCCATCGTGAGATGGCGATCATCGGTCCGCTCATCCGCAACGAGCTGTTGCTGTTCCTGCTGACCGTGACCGTGGCGGCGGCGTGGCTGCTGCGGCCCGCGCCGCGCCGGCGGCCGCGACCGCCGAAAGCGGACCCGAGGCGCGACTCGTGCGGGCCGCGGCGCAGCGCGACGCGACGCGGCGGCGCTGGACCGGGGTGGTGGCCTGCTGGTGGTCGGCTTCCTGACCACCGCGTTCGTCCAGGGCTCGCGCATGCCCGAGCGTCCTCCGGCGACCGCGGTGACGGCGGCCGATGGAGTGGTCCGTCTCGCCCCGGCCGATCTCGACGACGGCAAGCTGCACTTCTTCGAGACCCAGGTCGGCGCGACGTCGGTCCGCTTCTTCGCGGTTCAGGTCAACGGCCGAATGCTCACCTGCTTCGACGCCTGCGAGATCTGCGGCGCGAAGGGGCTATTTCGAGGACGGGCACAACGTGGTCTGCCGCAATGCGCGTCGCCGATTCCACGCTCGACGCTCGGTCGCTCGGGAGGCTGCAACCCCATTCCGCTCCCCACCAGGTGGCCGCGAACGGGGCACTCGAGATCGCCGAGAGCGACCTGCGGCTCGTGCTTCCCCACCTCGAGGGCCGGTAGGTGCTGAGACGTCTGCTGTGGGGCTCGCTCAAAGCACGCCGCGCACGTGTGGCGCTCGGTCTCATGGCGGTGGCGCTCGGCGCCGGGATGGCTACCGCGCTCGCCACGCTGGCCCTGCGCGTAGGCGACGACGTCGCGCTCGCACTCCGCGCGGCCGGGCCGAACTTCCTGATCGAGCCCCGCGGCGACGTGTGGACGCCCGACCTGGGCGGCGCGGAGGTGAGCGCGGGACGCGCCACCGCCGGCCTTCCGGAAGCCGCGGTCGCGGAGCTCAAGCAGTGCTTCTGGAAGCACAACGTGCTGCAGGCCGCTCCCGAGCTGGAACTCAGGGCCACACTCGAAGGGCGACCGGTGACGCTGATCGGCACCTGGTTCGAGCGTGAGGTGCCGACCGACGAGGGCGCGTGGCGCACCGGGCTCTCGGGACTCCATCCGACCTGGACGGTGCAGGGCCGGTGGCCGCGCGAGAACGCGGAGGAGATCGCGCTCGGGGCAGGAGCTGGCGAGGCGGCTCGGCGTGCGTCCGGGCGCCGCGGTGGCGCTCGCGGCCGGCCCGGAACGACGCACGGTGCTCGTGGCGGGCGTGGTGTCGGCCGGCGGACCGGGACGAGCGCGTGGACGCGGCTCGATCTCGCGCAGCGGCTCGCCGGACGCGCCGGCCGCGTGGACCGCATCTGGATGAGCGCTCTGCTCAGGCCCAGCACGCACGCGCCCCCGCCCGATCCCAAGCGCGATCCCAAGAGCTACGAGCGCTACATGTGCACCGCGTACCCCGAGGTGGTGGCCGCCGATGTCGCCTCGCTGATCCCTGGCTCCGATGTGCTGCCCGCCACCGAGCGCATCGCCGGCGAGGCCCACATCGTCACGCGGCTCACCCTGCTCATGATCCTTCTGACCGGCGCGGCGATCACCGCTTCCACGCTGGGACTGCTCTCCACCACGACGGCGACCGTGGTCGAGCGCTCCACCGAGCTCGCGCTGCTGCGCGCGATCGGCGCCTCGCCCGGGCAGCTCGGCACGCTGCTGCTGGGCGAGACCGCGCTGGTCTCGCTGGCCGGCGGACTGCTCGGCTGGGGGCTCGGCAGCGTGGTCGCGATCGCGATCCGCGGCGGCAGCCTGGGCGGACCGGAGCGTTCCAGCCGGTGCTGCTGCCGGTGGCGCTCGCGATCGCGGCGCTGGTGGGATTCCTCGGCACGCTCGCCCCCTGCGGATCGCCATGCGGCTCGATCCGGCCAAGGTGCTGCGTGGTTAGGGCGCGGGAGGCGATGGAGCTGCGGCTCTCTCGGCCGCGCTGTGGCGCAAGCGCGGCACGGTGCTGATCGCGATCCTGGCCGTCGCGATTGGCGGCTCGGTGGCGTGCGCCCTGCTCCACGTTTCGCGCGACGTGTCGCGCAAGCTCACCCGCGAGCTGCGCGCGCTCGGGCCCAATCTCGTGGTGGTGCCCGCCGCCGACGCGAGCACGCCCGGCGAACCGGCGCTCCTCGACGAAGCGACCGCGCGCGCCCGCTTGCGTGCCGCGCAGCTCGACGGCGCCGGACTCCTGTTCGTGAGCGCGGAGCGCGATGGCCATCCGCTCGCCATCGTGGGCGCCGACCTGGCCGCGGCGCGGCGGCTCCATCCATCGTGGCGCGTTGGGCCCGGCGACGGCGTCACGCTCATGGGCGCGCGTCTCGCCCGCGCGCTGATGATCGCGCCCGGCGACACCATGCGCGTGAGCTACACGCCGCCCGGCGGTCCACCGCGCGTGCTGGTGCTGCCGGTCGGCGCCACGCTCGAGAGCGGTGGATCCGACGACGATGCGTGGTGGATCCCGCTCGAGCGCGCAGTCGCTCTGCCGGCCTCGCGGGCCGGCTGAGCCTGGTGCAGGCGCGGCTCGAGGATCCCGCCCGCGAAACTTTCGCGGTCGCGGCCATCGAGCGGGGCGGCGGACTGCGCGCCGAGGTGCTGCACGCGCTCTCGTCGACCGAGGCCGACCTGCTCGAGCGCATGCGGCGGCTCATGGCGCTGGGTCACGCTCGGCGTCCTCGTGTCCGCCGGCCTGTGCGCGTTCGGCACGCTCACCGATCTCGCGCTGGAGCGCCGGCGCGAGATCGCGCTCATGAAGGCGCTCGGCGCGTCGCGGCGCGACGTGATCCGCCAGTTCGGCGCCGAGTCGCTGGTGGTCGGATTGGCCGGCGGCCTGCTCGGCTGGTGGATGGGCGTGCTCGCCGCGCAGTTCATCGGCCGCGAGGTGTTCCACGCCGATGTCGCGGTCCAATGGTCGCTGTTCTTGCCGGTGCTGGCGGTGGCGGTCGCGGTGGCGCTGCTGGCTGGCGCGGGCCCGATCCGCCTCGCGCTGGCCATCGATCCCGCGCCGGCGCTGAGAGGCGAATGATGAGCGAGGTGCTGGTGCGCTTCGAAGGCGTGTCGCGCCACTACGCGACGCTCAAGGCCCTCGACCGGGTCACGCTCGAGATCAAGACCGGCGAGTGGCTCTCGGTGATGGGGCCGTCGGGCTCGGGCAAGAGCACGTTCGTCGAACCTGCTCCGGCGCGCTCGACCAGCCGACCGCCGGACGCCTCTGGGTCGACGGGCAGGAGCTCACGGCGATGACCGAGTCGCAGCGCGTGCGCTTCCGGCGCGAGAAGGTGGGCATCATCTTCCAGCAGTTCCACCTGCTCCCCTACCTCACCGCCCTCGAGAACGTGATGGTCGCGCAGCACTACCACTCGATGGCCGACGCGGGCGAGGCGCGCGCAGGCGCTCGAGCGGGTCGGACTCGGCGAGCGCGCGCACCACCTGCCCGGCCAGCTCTCGGGCGGCGAGCAGCAGCGCGTGTGCGTGGCGCGCGCGCTCGTCAATCGGCCGCGCCTGATCCTCGCCGACGAGCCCACCGGCAACCTCGATCTCGAGCAACGAGACCAAGGTGCTCACGCTGCTGCGAGGAGCTGCACGCCGAGGGACACACGCTGGTCACGGTGACGCACGCGGCGCGCGTCGGGCAATCTTGCCGACCGCCGCGTCGAGCTGCGCGCACGGCCGGCTCGCGGATCTGACGCGTGCCGAGCGAGGAGATCGAGCGCCGCTACGACGAGGTGCTGGTGCAGATGTGGGCGCTCGAGGAGGACGGCCGCGTGCCCGAGGCGGCGCGCGTGCGCATCCCGGACGTGGTCGACAACCGTCGCACGCTGACCGGCATGGCCGAGAGCGGGCTGATTCATCCGCCCGGCGTGACGCTCGATTTCACGCCGCGCGGACGCAAGCCGCGCCCGCGATCTGGTGCGCCGGCGCCGGCTCGCCGAGGTGCTGTTCTCCTCGGCGCTGCACGTGCCCGATCCGCAGGTCGAGGCCACGGCCTGCCGCATGGAGCACATCATCGACCCCGAGGTGGCGAACAGCATCTGCAGCTTTCTCGGGCACCCGCGCACGTGCCCGCACGGCCGCCCGATCCCGCAGGGCAACTGCTGCG